>CAFBLX010000022.1_pt1 | contig 18727 bp, 13 predicted proteins | sample 7268311 | NCBI WGS metagenome assembly CAFBLX01 (sample SAMEA6814046, study PRJEB35770) | freshwater metagenome | biome: Freshwater; feature: Freshwater reservoir; material: water | place: Czech Republic | collected 2017-05-23 | depth 30m m | reverse complement strand
GGACTTGGCGTCCTTGCCGCGTCGACGCCTGCTGCCGTTGCCCGAACCGTTCGAGTCCGAACGTGACGAGCTCGGGCGTCCACCGTCGGAGTCCGGCTTGGCGTCGATCGGGAACGGATGCACGATGATTCCGCGACCCTGGCAGTGCTCGCACGTGGTGGAGAAGGCCTCGACCAATCCCGTGCCGAGCTTCTTGCGCGTCATCTGCACCAGACCGAGGGAGGTCACCTCCGACACCTGATGACGGGTCCGGTCACGGCCCAACGCCTCGGTCAGGCGGCGGAGCACCAGATCACGGTTCGATTCCAGCACCATGTCGATGAAGTCGACGACGATCATGCCGCCGATGTCGCGCAGACGCATCTGGCGGACGACTTCTTCGGCCGCCTCGATGTTGTTGCGGGTGACGGTCTCTTCCAGGTTGCCGCCGGAGCCGGTGAACTTTCCGGTGTTGACGTCGACGACCGTCATCGCCTCGGTGCGATCGATCACCAGCGTGCCGCCCGAGGGCAACCACACCTTGCGATCGAGGGCCTTGGCCAGCTGTTCGTCGATGCGGTGAGCTGCGAACACGTCCACGGAGCTGCCGTTGGCCTCGTATCGCTGCAGGCGCTCCATCATGTCCGGAGCCACGGTTTCCACGTAGTTCGACGTGGTCGTCCACGCCTTGTCACCCTCGATGACGAGCTTCGAGAAGTCCTCGTTGAAGAGGTCGCGAATGACCTTCACCAGCATGTCGGGCTCTTCGTACAACGTCTGCGGCTGCACGCCCTTGCCTGTTTCGGCGTTCGCGGACCGCTCTTCGATGCTGGCCCACTGGGCCTGCAGCCGCGTCACGTCACGCGCGAGTTCTTCCTCGCTGACGCCCTCGGCTGCGGTCCTGATGATGACGCCGGCCTCGGGGGGAACGATGTCGCGCAGAATTTCCTTGAGTCGCTTGCGCTCGGTGTCGGGCAGCTTGCGGCTGATGCCGGTGGAACTGCCACCGGGAACGTAGACGAGGAAGCGTCCGGCCAACGACAGCTGCGTCGTCAAGCGAGCGCCCTTGTGGCCCACCGGGTCCTTGCTGACCTGCACCAGAACCTGATCGCCCGGCTTGAGGGCCTGCTCGATCTTGCGCGCACTTCCGCCGAGACCGGCAGCGTCCCAATTGACCTCGCCTGCGTACAGCACACCGTTACGACCACGGCCGATGTCGATGAACGCTGCTTCCATACTGGGCAGGACGTTCTGCACGCGGCCGAGATAGACGTTGCCGACCATCGAGGCGGTGGCGCTACTGGTCACGAAGTGCTCCACCAGAACGCCGTCTTCGAGCACGGCGACCTGCGTGGTCAACGGATGGTCCGGGGTGGCCTTCTCGCGAACGACCATCACGCGGTCCACCGACTCGCGACGAGCGAGGAATTCCGATTCGGTCAGAATCGGCGGACGACGTCGCCCGGCATCGCGGCCGTCACGGCGACGCTGCCGCTTGGCCTCGAGCCGAGTCGAACCGGAGATGCCCTGCACCTCGTCGCGCGGTGCGCGGCTCTTGTTGCGCGGCTCGCGTTCGTGCACGACGGTGTTGGGCGGGTCGTCCTCGGACGAGGCAGCTGCTTCTGCCGCGGCCTCGGCTCCGGTCTTACGACGGCGGCGGCGCCGACGACGACGGCTCGAGCCGTCTCCGTCCGAATCACCGTTGTCGGAATCACCGTTGTCGGAGTCGCCGAAGTTGTCCTGAGCGCCGGACTCGGACTCGTCGTCACTGTCCTCACCCTGGTTGTCCGACCCGTCGGCGGTGGCGTCGGTCGTGGAGTTCTGCCGATCGGACCCGCGGCCGCGTGACCGCGATCGACGCGAACGCCGTCCCGAACTCGAGGGCTGGTCGTCGCCGGAGGTCTCGTCCGCATCGGAATCGTCGGTTGCGTCCGCCCCGGTGGACTCGCCGTCTGCCGAAGAGGCGGACGTGCCGCTGTCCGTCTCGGAGTCGGTGTCGTCCGAATCCTCGTCGGTCGAGTTCTCGTCGGTCGAGTTGTCGTCGGACGACTGCTCTCCGCGTCCACGCCCACGACCGCGGCGACCGCGCCGACGGCGACGGGGCTGAGACTGGTCGTCGTCGTCTCCCGAGCCGTCCGCTGCCGAGGAAGCCCCGGACTCGTCGGACGACGCATCCGATGCACCGGACTCGGACACGGGAGCACCGGACACAGCGGTGTCCTGCGCGGCGGTGTCGGAGGCGACCGTCGAGACGTTCTCGGCGACGGGCGACTCGCCGTTCGCGGGCTCGTCCGCGGCCTTGTCGGACGCAGCGTTGTTGTCGGACGGTGCCTCGTCCTTGGGTGCGGCCTTGCGACTACGTCGACGCCGTGCGGGGGCCTCGGACGGAGCATCCGCCGATTCTGCTGCGGGCTCTGCCGCTGCCGGCTGCAGGAACACCGGCGTCGCGAAGGTCGTGGCCGTGGGTTGGGCGGCCTCGGGCTCGGCCGTGGGCGCACTGGTGAACAGCGTTGCCTCGGCAGCGGGGACCTCTACCGAGGGAGCCGTCTCGGCCGGCACCTCTACCGATGCGGGCCCGGGCTGCTGGTCTGTCGACGCATCCGGTGCCGGCGACTCCGCTGCGGAGGCATCGGGGGCGGGTGCGGTCGGCCCGTTCACCGAATCGCGCACCGACTCGGCAACGTCTCGGCTCAGACTCGACTGCGCGCTGCGGGCTTCGATGCCGAGCTCACCGAGAGTGACGAGCAACTGCTTGCTGGTCACGCCCAGAATTTTCGCCAGTGCATGCACACGCAGCCTGGTCGGCAATTCGATGGTGTCGGGTTGCACGGAAACCGCGTCGGATTTCGCGGACGACACCGCGTCGGTGTCCTCCGGATTTCCTGCGTTCGTGCTCTGTACATCTTCGGGCGGGCTTTGATCGGCCACGTAGTCTCCTCGGGCCCCCGGGCGCGTTCATCCGAAATCGGGTGTGACGCGGCCACGCGAGGGCAATCCTTGTGTACTCACGTCGGGTTGGACGTCAGCTGTTCGGTCTCGCTCTCCACAAATCGTGTGAGCCACCTCGTGAATCTCGGTGGCCGACGACGGCGTGTGCAGTGCCTGGCTGGATGGTGGTGTCTCGGCGATCCGAGCGCCTGATCATCAAGCATGAACGCGAACGAGCCTGTCTCTCGTTCGCGACTCTGCGATGACGGGCAGCGGGTCGACGACAGTCATCCGATCGATCCCACGAGCACTTTTTCTCTAGCGAACTTCGGTGGAGCTGAACAGAGGTGGAGCGTGTGAACGTACAAGTGCTGTGGGGTCGATCTCCGTCGAGTATCCCACACGCGATGATCCGTACGAGCCACGCCGCACCGATCGGACGTCGAGCGGGTGCGGCGTGACTGCGGAAGTGCTCTGCGACGGGCTTCTAGGAGGCGGTCAGATCGGGGAACCACAGGGCGATCTCGCGCTCTGCGGATTCCACCGAATCGGATCCGTGTACCAGGTTCTGCTGACCGTCGAGGGCCAGGTCACCTCGGATGGTGCCGGGAACTGCTTTGGCAACCGGATCCGTGCCGCCGGCGATCTGACGGAAGGCTTCGATGGCACGGGGGCCTTCGAGAACCGCGGCCACCACGGGCCCGGAGGTGATGAACTCGAGAAGGTCGGGGAAGAACGGCTTGCTCTCGTGCTCCGCGTAGTGAGCCGAGGCCACGTCGCGAGAGACGGTCTTGAGCTCGAGGGCGACGATGCTCAGACCCTTCTTCTCCACGCGGCCGAGGATCTCTCCTACGTAACGCCGGGCAACTCCGTCTGGCTTGATCAGTACTAGGGTGCGATCGGTCACGTCGACGACAGTAATGGACACCGGCACCCGGTCGCGCGGCGCATGGCCCCAACCGACCGGTCCGGTGTCAGTCGCGTTGCCCGGGCAGCATGCCGCGTCGAATGCGTTCGGTGATGTCCCGGCGCAGATAGAGCAGATACAGCCACACGGCAAGGAAGATCAGACCCACGGCGCCGATGGACAGATGGAACACGGCCCCGGCCATCACGAAGAACTGCAACGCGAGGTTGAGCTTCATCGCCCAGGGTTCGCCCTGTTTCCCCGCGGCCAGAATCATCACCACGGCGAGCGCCACGATATAGGTGGTCGAGAACCACGTTGCGCCGCCGCCGAGAGTCGCCACGACCGGAAGAGCGAGCAGAGTCACGATCGCTTCCAGTACCAGTGTGCCCGCCGACACACCGCGAAATCCCTTCCACGGGTCGGTTGTCGGTGGTCGAAACTCTGCTTCGCTCACGCGGGATCCTTTCCGAACAACGTGCGCGCTGCGCCCACGGTCACCACCGAGCCGGTGACGACGACCCCGGCACCGGACACGGCTTCGCCGGGCTCGGCCACTTCTTCGGCCAACCCGATCGCCGTTTCGAGCGCATCGGGCAGCGTCGACGCCACCACGACCCGCTCGTCGCCGAACTTGGCCACGGCTATGTCGGCCAACGCGTCGACATCCATCGCTCGACCGGACCCGTTGTGGGTGACGACGATGTCGTCGAACACCGGTTCCAATGCTTCGAGGATCGCGCCGACGTCCTTGTCCGCCATGACACTGACGACCCCGACGAGTTTGCGGAAGTCGAATTCGTCGGTCAGGGCGGCCGCCAGTGCAGCGGCCCCGTGCGGGTTGTGCGCGGCATCGAGAAACACCGTGGGCGCGTTGCGTACTCGCTCGAGACGACCGGGATTGACCACGGTCGCAAAGGCTTCGCGCACGGTGTCCTGGTCGAGTTGACGGTCCGGGCCCGCCCCGAAGAATGCCTCGACTGCTGCGAGAGCGAGAGAGGCGTTGTGCGCCTGGTGCTCTCCGTGCAACGGCAGGAAGATGTCGGTGTAGACACCGCCCAGCCCCTGCAACTCCAGCTGTTGTCCGCCCACGGCTATCTGCCGACCGAGAACGGTGAACTCCGATCCGGCCCGTGCCACGGCAGCGTCTGCCTGCACCGCCGCACGAAGCAGGACCTCGGACACCTCGGGTTCCTGCTTGGCGAGGATGGCCACCGTGTCCCGTGGCACGAGTAGTTCCGGTGCCTTCTTGATGATGCCGGCCTTCTCCCCCGCGATCGTGGACAGATCGTCCCCGAGGAATTCGACGTGGTCGAGACCGATCGGGGTGATGACGGCGATCTCACCGTCGACCACGTTGGTGGCATCCCAGCGGCCGCCCAGCCCGGTTTCGATGACGGCGACCTCGACCGGTGCCTCGGCGAAGGCCGCGAACGCCATGGCGGTGACGACCTCGAACTTGCTCATCCGCGGTCCACCGGCGGCCTCGGACTGTGCATCGATCATCTCGACGAACGGTGCGATCTCGTTGTAGGTGTCCACGTAGGTGCGCGGGGACACCGGACGGCCGTCGATACTGATCCGCTCGGTAGCCATCTGCAGATGGGGGCTGGTGGTGCGGCCGGTACGCCGATGGAAAGCGGTCAGCAACGCATCGATCATGCGGGTGACGGACGTCTTGCCGTTGGTTCCGGCCACGTGGATCGACGGATACGCCTTCTGCGGAGAACCGAGCAGGTCCATCAGCGCCGAGATTCGGGCGGTAGACGGCTCGATCTTCGTTTCGGGCCAACGCTTGTCGAGCTCGGCCTCGACGAGTGCGAGCTCGGCCAGGTCGACCGGGGTCGGTGGTGGTGACGGCAGGGCGTCGTCCGGCTCGGTCACTTAGCTTCCCATCGATTCGAGGCGCGCGCCGATGCGCGCGATCTCTTCGCGAGCGATCGTCTGACGAGTTCTGATCTTGTCCACCACCGCATCCGGGGCTTTGGCCAGAAATGCCTCGTTGCCCAGTTTGCCGGTCGTCTGGGCCAACTCCTTCTCCGCAGCGGCGAGATCCTTCACCTGTCGCGCGCGTTCGGCGACCAGATCGACCGTGCCCGAGGTGTCGAGCTCGACGACGACGGTGGCCTTGCTCGTACGCACCTCCACAGATGCCGTCGCCGCGAAGTCCGCACCCGGCTCGGTCAACCGGGCCAGCGAGGTCACTGCCGAGATCTGGCCCTCCAGGTCGGCGTCGCCCACTCCCACGATGCGAGCGGCGACCTTCTGCGAGGGCTTGAGCCCCTGATCGCTGCGGAACCGACGAATTTCGGTGATGAGGCGCTGCATGTCCTCGATGCGTTGCGCGGCAACAGGATCGACCGGATCGGCGGCAGGGGTCGGCCACGTGGCGACCACCAGGGACTCGCCCCCTGTCAGCACCTTCCACAGGGTCTCGGTCACGAACGGGACGACCGGGTGCAGCAGGCGTAGCACCGCGTCGAGCACGTTGCCCAGGACTCCACGGGTGGATTCGGCGATGCTCTCGTCGGCGAACTGCACCTTCGCAATTTCGAGGTACCAGTCGCAGACCTCGTCCCACGTGAAGTGGTAGAGCGCCTCGCACGCCTTGCTGAACTCGTAGCGATCGAATGCTGAATCCACCTCTGCTCGAACCTGATCGAGTCGGTCGAGGATCCAACGGTCGGCGTCGGTGAGTGCGGCGCGCGACGGCAGCTCGGCCGGCGCTGCGCCGTTCATCAGGGCGAACTTGGTGGCGTTGAACAGTTTGTTGGCGAAGTTGCGCGAGGATTGCGCATGATCCTCGCCGACGGACATGTCGGCACCCGGGTTGGCACCGCGGGCCAGCGTGAACCGCAGTGCATCCGCGCCGAAGCGGTCGACCCAGTCGAGCGGATCGATGCCGTTGCCCCGAGACTTGGACATCTTCTTGCCGAACTGATCGCGAATCAGTCCGTGCAGGAAGACATCTCGGAACGGAACCTGTGGGCCCTGCTTTCCTGCGGTGATGGCGTCGTCGGCTCCGACGTAGGTGCCGAACATCATCATCCGGGCGACCCAGAAGAACAGAATGTCGTAGCCGGTGACGAGTACGCCGGTCGGGTAGAACTTCTCCAGTTCGGGAGTGGCCTCCGGCCAGCCCATCGTCGAGAAGGGCCACAGGCCGGAAGAGAACCAGGTGTCGAGGACGTCGGGGTCCTGCTCCCACCCCTCGGGTGGGGTCTCCCCCGGTCCCAGGCACACCGTCTCGCCGTCGGGGCCGTACCAGATCGGAATTCGGTGGCCCCACCACAGCTGACGCGAGATGCACCAATCGTGCATGTTGTCGACCCAGGCGAACCAGCGCGGCTCTTGACTCTTGGGATGAATGACGGTGTCGCCGTTGCGAACTGCGTCACCGGCCGCCTTGGCCAGGGTGTCGACCTTGACCCACCACTGCAGCGACAGACGCGGCTCGATCGGCTCACCGCTGCGCTCGGAGTGTCCGACGCTGTGCAGGTACGGGCGCTTCTCGGCGACCACTCGGCCTTGCTCGGCCAGGGCCTCACGGACCTTGACACGCGCCTCGAATCGGTCCATACCGTCGAACTGCGTTCCGGTATCGGCGATGCGGCCGGCCTTGTCCATGATCGACGGCATCGGCAGTGAGTGTCGAACGCCCATCTCGAAGTCGTTGGGGTCGTGCGCCGGAGTGATTTTCACTGCGCCGGTACCGAATTCGGGATCGACGTAGTCGTCGGCGATGATCGGTATTTTTCGTCCGGTGAACGGGTGCTCAAGGGTGGTGCCCACCAGAGCCCGGTAGCGCTCGTCGTCGGGGTGCACCGCCACAGCAGTGTCGCCGAGCATCGTCTCCACTCGAGTGGTGGCCACGATGACGTGCGGTTCGGAGTCGTCCAGCGACCCGTATCGAAGCGAGACGAGTTCGCCCTCGACGTCCTCGAACTTCACCTCGATGTCGGAGATGGCCGTCTGCAGCACCGGCGACCAGTTGACCAGCCGCTCGGCGCGGTAGATCAGACCGTCGTCGAACATGCGCTTGAACATGGTCTGCACGGCCTCGGACAGGCCGTCGTCCATGGTGAATCGCTCACGGCTCCAGTCGACACCGTCGCCGATACGACGCATCTGGCCGCCGATCGTGCCGCCCGACTCGCGCTTCCAGTCCCACACCTTGTCGATGAACAGTTCGCGACCGAACTCTTCCTTGGTCTTTCCGTCGGCGGCGAGCTGCTTCTCCACCACCGACTGCGTGGCGATGCCCGCGTGGTCCATTCCCGGGAGCCACAGCACCTCGTACCCGAGCATGCGCTTGCGCCGACTCAGCGCGTCCATCAACGTGTGGTCGAGGGCGTGGCCCATGTGCAGGCTGCCCGTGACGTTGGGCGGCGGCAGCACGATGGAGTACGGCGGCTTGTCGCTGGTGGCATCGGCCTCGAAATAACCGGCATCCACCCAACCCCGGTACAGCTCGGCCTCTACCTCGCTGGGGTCCCAGCTCTTGGGCAAACGGTCGGCTGGGTTGTCTGGGGTCTCTGGCGCTGAACTGGTCACCGGTCGATTCTAGTGGCCCAGTATTCGCGGCATCGACGCGCTCTCGCCCAGGACATGCCCCGCCAGAAATGCCAGTACCACCTCGTACCAGACCTTGGCGTGTTGAGGCGTCAGAATCCAGTGGTTCTCGCCGGGGAAGTACAGGAATCGGTGCTCGGTCTGACCGTCGTCGTCGGCGGGCAGTCCCGATTCGCTGAGCAGTTCGTACCACAACCGTAGGCCCTCGCCGATCGGCACGCGATAGTCCTTGTCACCGTGGATGACCAGCATCGGCGTCGAGATGTCCGCGACGAACAGGTGCGGAGAGTTCTCCACCGCCATCTCGGGGGACATCTCCCGCGCCCAGTACCACGGTGCGTCGGTCGTCGGTCCGAACTGATCGAGTGCCCACAGACTGGCGTGGGTGACGATGGCGTCGAATCGGTCGGTGTGCCCGGCGATCCAGTTGGCCATGTACCCGCCGAACGAGCCACCCATTGCGGCGGTGCGCGTGTCGTCGATATCGGTTCGGGCAACCGCCACATCGGTCAACGCCATCAGATCGGTGAACGGGGCACTGCCCCACGCGCCCCAACCACGCTGCACGAAATTCTGGCCGTAGCCCGTGGACAACGCCGGATCCGGGAGCAGCACCGCGTACCCTCGCGCCACCATCAGCCATGGATTCCACCGCCAGGACCACGTGTTCCACGAACCCAGTGGGCCGCCGTGCACCCACAGCAGCAGCGGCGCGGGCGAATCGTCCGACACACCGTGCGGCAACGCCAGCCATCCTCGGACTCGACTGCCGTCCTCGACGGCGGTCTCGATCTCGGTCAACGTGCCGGGCAGCGGGCCGTTGTCGATTCCGGCGTCGAGGTCGACCACGGTGCCGTCGGACAGGTCGATCGAGACCGGGTGCGGGGCGGCCAGATACGAGGCGGCCACAGCGACTACGCGCTTTCCGTCCGACGACACATGGATGTGGGTGTACGCGTCGTCGGTATGCGTCAGACGACGCGGCTCCGCACCCGCCTCGATCACGAAGATCGGCGACCGGCCGTCGTCGTCCGCGGTGACCAACACGCCGGACCCGTCCGGCAGCCAGACCGGACCGATCGGCCATCGATCCCAGCCCGGAGCGAGATCGGTGACGGAGTCCGTACCGAACTCGTACTGCTGCAACGTCATTCGTGGCGCTTGTTCGGGAGTCGAGATCGATTCACGGACGAACGCGACGGCACGGCCGTCGGGCGAGATGGCCGGTGCACCCAGATCGGCATCCGCGTCGTCGACGATCGTGGTCCGTTCTCCGGTCCCGGTGTCGATGCGCACCAGTATCGTGCGGACGGTTGCCAGCGGGCCGGGCACCGACCACGTGGAGACGACGAAAGTGCCGTCGGCGCTGATGTCGAAGGCCGCTTCCTGCAGAGCGCCTGCCGCGTCACGCGTCAGATCACGCAGTGGTGCCGACTCGAGGTCGGTTTCCGTCTCGCCTGCGAACAGATGCGGGGTTGCGGGACCGAGATCGTGATCCCAGAAACGCACCGGCACACCGGTGTGCAGAATTGCATCCACCTTGTTCGTCTTGCGCTCGGTACGCAGGCCGTCGTCGTCCTCGTCTGTCGTGGACGAGCCGAACACCGGCGAGAAGCCGGCGAACCGATCGACGGACCGAGCCGCTCGCACGTCACCGATTCCCGCCGACCGGGTCTCGACCACGTGGGCCTCCCCGCCGGCGGCGGGCAGTATCCACAACTGTGCCGGATCATCCTCGCTGGAGCGGCGCGAGAACATCAGATTCCCGGACGCGGTGAACACCGGCGCGCTCTCGCCCAGCTCGCCGTGGGTGATTCGCCGCGCCGGAGACCGTCCGTCCACGTCGATCTCCCACAGCGACGTTCGGTACTCGGTGCGCGAATCACTCAGAGCAGCAACGACAACGACCGCACGAGAACCACTGCGATCCACCGCCAACCCCGTGACACGTCGGGCCGCGATGTACTCGTCGATGTTGTCGTAGACACTCATGCGAACGACAGTAGTGGCAACAGATCGTTCCGCGTCGGCTGTGTCCGGTTCAGTCCTCGCCGAGATCCTCACGCAACTGAGCGAGCGTGCGCGCCAGAATGCGCGACACGTGCATCTGCGAAATTCCGACCTTTTCGGCGATCTGCGTCTGAGTCATCGACCCGAAGAACCGGAGCACCACGATGCGACGCTCGCGCTCGGGCAGCTTCTCCAGTGCGGGCCGCACAGCGAGGTAGCTTTCCATCTTCTCGAGTTCCGGGTCGTCGGCACCGAGCGTGTCCATCAGCGGGAGGCGATCCTCGCTCACCACCGAATCGACCGACACGGTCTGATACGCGCTGCGGGCAAGCAGTGCCTGCGATGCTTCCTTGACGTCGATCCCGAGTTCGGCGGCGATTTCGCTCGCGGTCGGGGCGCGACCGAGCTTCTGCGACAACGATCCCACCGCCTGCGAGATCATCGAGTTCAGCTCTTTCATGCGTCGCGGTACCCGTACCGACCAGCCGGCGTCGCGGAAGTAGCGACGTGCTTCGCCCATGATGGTGGGGACGGCGAACGAGACGAAATCCGACCCACGCTCGATGTCGAACCGGTCGACTGCATTGACCAGACCCAGCCTGGACACCTGCAAGAGGTCCTCGTGCGCTTCACCGCGCCCACCGAATCGGCGCGCGATGTGTTCGGCAAGGGGAAGGCAGCGCGTGATGATGCGGTCACGCAGCACGGAACGCTGCGGTGAATTCTCGTCCAGCGCCTGCATCTGCTGGATCAGCGCGACCACGTCGCTGTAATCGTCGGACTCTCGCCGTGTGCTTCGTTCCTGCGGCACCGGCACTAGACCTTGCTCCTCCGCTTGACCACGTCGATCGCGACGGTGCGGCCGGCAACGTCGTCGATCGCGTCGTCGGCGCGGAGTTCGATGGAGTCTGCGAGAGTTTGCAATACGTGCCAACCGAAGCTGTCCTGCTTCGGGACCGACGTCGGAGTCAGCGTGGACGTCACGACGATTCGGATCCCGGCATCGTTGACGGAGAACCTGCACGAGAGTTCCGCGTCGGCGACCGAACCTTTGATGAGCTGGGAGCACACCTCGTCTACGACGAGTTTCACGTCGGCGATGTCGTCGAGAGTGAAGTCACTGAGCACCACGAGAGTCTCCGCGACGGCCCGCACCACCGGCAATTGGTCGGCTTCGGCGCGCACCCTCAGCTCGACCGGTGCACCGGAATCTCGCTCCAGTTCTTCGATCTTGCTGACCCCAGCCATCCGCACTTCCCATCGTCGCCAAGCAGTTCGTTTCTCGTGTGCCGAGCAAGACTACCCAGCGGGGAAGCTTTCAACCCTCGCAGTACACGGGTGTCGCCCCCCGAACACACCGCGGAACGAACCTGCGGTGAACGGCCGACCGGTGCGGGTGACGTGCGCCCGTCGAACTGGCACGATCGACACCGTGGCACATTCGGATGAGGATTACTCGCAGGCCCTACGAACTCTCGCCCAGCGGCTCGGTACGTCGACGTCGTACCGAGGCTGGGACGACACCGAGCACGACGTGAGCGACGCGACCCTGCGGCAGGTATTGGCTGCACGCGGTTACGCAACCGAGACCACCGAGGATGTCGATCGGGCACTGGAGGACATCGAGAACGCACCGTGGCGTCGCCTGCTTCCTCCTGTGGTCGTCACGACCCAGGGCACCGAGGCGACGGTGTGGGTGCATGTGCCACACGGCAATCCGGTGGAAGTGTCGATGGTGTCCGAGGACGGCGACGCCATCGAGGTACCGCAGGCCGACGTCTGGGTCGATCCGCGCGAGGTGGACGGACGGCTGATCGGACGTGCCACGTTCGTGGTGCCCGGCGATGCCCCGCTGGGATGGCACAGCCTCACAGCGACGACGATCGGTGAGGACAACACCGTCCGAACCTCGGACACGGTCGTCGTGGTCACACCGAAGTCGTTGTCGCCCAATGCCGAACTTGCCGACAGGCAACGTACCGGTCTGCTGGCACAGCTGTACTCGGTGCGCTCGACGCGTTCGTGGGGCATCGGTGATCTCGCCGACCTGGAGGACATGGTCGACATCGCCGGCCGCGTGCATGGATTCGACTATCTGCTGGTCAATCCGCTGCACGCCGACCGGCCGACGACGCCCGTGGAGGCCTCTCCGTATCTACCGACCACGCGACGCTTCTTCAATCCGCTGTACATCCGTGTCGAGAACATTCGGGAGACGGCGCTGCTCTCGCCCAAGCAGTTCGGCAAGATCCAGGATGCCGCGGCTCGATTCGACAAGGCGAACGTTCGCACCAAGAAGCTGAACCGGGACGCGACGTTCAAGGCCAAGCTCCGCGCCCTCGAACGCGTCCACAAGGTCGAGCGCAGTCCGGCCCGCGAGTCCGCGTTCCGGGCGTTCGTCGAACGCGAGGGCACCGGGCTCCGGGATTTTGCGGTGTGGAGCGCGCTGGCGGAGAAGTTCGGCCCGAACGATCCCGCATGGACCGATCGCGCAGCGCACCCCCGCACCGACTTCGTCCTCGAACAACGCGCAAAGCTGGCCGGGCGCATCGACTTTCACATGTGGCTGCAGTGGATCTGCGACGAGCAACTGGCCGCTGCCCAGCGGGCCGCGCTCGACGCCGGGATGGAGATCGGCGTCATGCACGACCTCGCGGTGGGAGTCGCCCGCGGCGGGGCCGATGCGTGGACGCTCGGCGACGTGCTGGTGTCCGGAGTCACCGTGGGAGCGCCGCCGGACAACTTCAACCAACAGGGCCAGAACTGGAATCAGCCGCCATGGGATCCGGATCGACTGCGCGAGATGGCCTACGTCCCGTACCGAGACATGCTGCGCACGATTCTGCGTCACGCCGGGGGCATCCGCGTCGACCACATCCTGGGCCTGTTCCGGTTGTGGTGGATTCCGCAGGAGGCCGAGAACGCCGGCGGCGGAACGTATGTCGAATACGACCACGAGGCGCTGATCGGCATCCTCGCCCTCGAAGCCGAGCGCGCGGGTGCGGTAGTGGTCGGCGAGGACCTCGGGGTGTTCGAGCCGATGGTGCAGGAATACCTCACCGAGCGCGGAATCTTCGGCACCTCCATCCTCTGGTTCGAGGCCGATGATTCCGGACCCATCCCGCCCGAGGACTACCGGACTCTGTGCCTGACGTCGGTGACGACGCACGACCTGCCTCCCACCGCTGGATACCTCGAAGGCGAGCACATCGAACTGCGGTCCCGACTCGGCCTGCTCGAGCGCGACATCGATGCGGAAAAGGAAGTGGATTCCCGTGCGCGAGAGGCGGTCCTGGACCTGGCCCGCACCCGTGGTTTACTCGCTGCCGATGCCGACAACCACGAGACCGTCGAGGCCCTGCACCGGCTGGTCCAGCGCAGCCCGTCGCTGCTGATCGGCGTCGCTCTCGTCGACGCGGTCGGTGAACATCGCATTCAGAACCAACCGGGTACGGACGAGACCCAGTACGGCAACTGGAAGGTCCCGCTCGCCGACTCCGACGGCTCGGCAGTGCTGGTCGACGACCTCGCCGAACACCCGCGATTGGTGTCGCTCGTGCGGGCAATGGCAACCGAGTCGTCGGACCGATGACACGAGGGTCCACAATCGAGGTATGAGCTTTCGACGTCGCCGCGTATCGAGTCGGCACTGATGGGCCGGATCACCGCTCGCAGACCCGTCGTCCGAATACGCGGCGAACACCGAGTCGACCGTCCCGACACCTTGGTGGTGGAGGAACCGATGGAACTGCGCGTCGACGGCAGAGCCCTTGCCGTCACGATGCGTACGCCGGGCCACGACGTCGAACTGGCCCACGGTTTCCTGCTGACCGAGGGCGTCATTGCATCGCGTGCCGATATCGCTGCGGCGCGGTACTGCGACGGCGTCGACGACGAGGGCGCGAACACCTACAACGTCCTGGACGTCACGCTGGCACCGGGCGTAGCAGCCCCCGAGACCGGGGTGGAACGCAATTTCTACACGACCTCGTCGTGCGGGGTCTGCGGCAAGGGATCACTCGACGCAATCCGGTTGCGCACCAAGCATTCTCCTGCTGACGACGACGTCGTGGTGACGTCCGATACCCTCGCCGGGCTACCGGACACCCTGCGCGCAGCGCAGAAGGTCTTCGACACCACCGGCGGCTTGCACGCTGCGGCACTGTTCACTGCGGACGGCGACATGCTCGTCCTCCGCGAGGACGTCGGACGCCACAACGCGGTGGACAAGGTCGTCGGCTGGGCCACCGAGCACGATCGAGTTCCGCTGCGCGGCACGATATTGATGGTCAGTGGCCGCGCCTCGTTCGAGCTGGCACAGAAGGCGGTGATGGCCGGGATCCCCATACTTGCAGCGGTGTCCGCACCGTCGTCTCTCGCGGTCGATCTCGCGACCGAATCAGGACTGACGGTGATCGGCTTTCTCCGCGGCCGGTCGATGAACATCTATTCCCGCGCCGACCGCGTCCTTGTGTCAGACGGTATCTTCTGAGTCGTTCCGCAGGCTCCACTCCCCAGCGACATCGACGAGTAGCTCGGCTGCGGTGGCGTTCCTGACGTCGTCCACCGAGATTCCCGGCGCGGTCTCGACGAGGCGCAGTCCGTTGTCGGTGACGTCCAGAACCGCCATGTCCGAGATGATCCTGTGCACGCAGGCCTTTCCGGTCAGCGGCAGAGTGCAGGACTGCAGAATCTTCGGTTCGCCCTTCCGGGAGACGTGCTCCATCATGACGATCACGCGGCGGGCACCGTGCACCAGATCCATGGCACCACCCATCCCCTTGACCATGTGCCCGGGGATCATCCAGTTCGCGAGGTCGCCGGTGGCGCTGACCTGCATCGCACCCAGCACGGCGACGTCGACCTGACCGCCGCGGATCATTCCGAACGACTGCGACGAGTCGAAGTAGGACGAGCCGGGAAGCACCGTGATGGTTTCCTTGCCCGCGTTGATGATCTCGGGATCGAGTTCGTCCTCGGTGGGATAGGGGCCGACGCCGAGCACGCCGTTCTCGGAATGCAGAATCACCGAGACGTCGGTCGGAATGTAGTTGGGCACCAGGGTCGGCATGCCGATTCCGAGGTTGACGTACTGCCCGTCGCCGAGCTCCTGCGCCACCCGAGCGGCCATCTGTTCGCGGGTCATCTTTTCGCTCATGCTCGTACCGTCCTCTGCTCGATGCCGACCTCGACCGGGCCGACGTGCACGACCCGCTGCACATGGATGCCCGGGGTGTGCACCTCGTCCGGACCGATCTCCCCCGGCTCGACCAGGTGCTCGACCTGCGCCACGGTGATCCGACCCGATGCGGCGGCGGGTGGATTGAAGTTTCGTGCGCTGGCGTGGAACACCAGGTTGCCGTGCCTGTCGCCCTTCCAGGCGTGGACCAGGGCGTAGTCGGCGACGATGCCGCGCTCCATCACGTAGGTGATCCCGTCGAAGTTCCGGGTCTCCTTGGGCGGACTCGCCACGGCGATGCCGCCGCTGCCGTCGTAGCGCAGCGGCAAACCGCCGTCGGCCACCTGCGTCCCCACGCCCGCGGGGGTGAAGAACGCCGGAATGCCGGCACCGCCGGCTCGCAGCCGCTCGGCGAGGGTGCCCTGCGGGGTCAGCTCCACCTCCAGTTCACCACCGAGGTACTGCCGGGCGAATTCCTTGTTCGATCCGACGTACGAACTGATCGTGCGCCGAATACGGTGGTGCGCCAGTAGCACTCCCAGACCGAAGCCGTCGGTCCCACAGTTGTTGCTGATGGTCTCGAGGTCCGTTGCTCCTTGCTCGAGCACAGCGGCGATCAGGATCTCCGGCACTCCCACCAGCCCGAACCCGCCCACTGCGATCGACGACCCGTCGGGGATGTCCGCTACCGCTTCTGTGGCACTGGCCACGACTTTGTCCAACATGCCAGCGACGGTACCCGACAATGTGCGTGATGTGAACAGGTTGCCACCATGCGAACACCTGTATACGGTGATGAGTGCGCTTGATCACCACGATTGTCAGGAGCTGTCGATGCTTCATCTCCCGCCCGAGTACCGGGACCAGACGGGTGTCCATGCACCACGCGACTTCGCCGAGTACCGGACCACTGCCCTGCGGCATCCGGCGCAGCCGTTGACGCTCCTCCCCCAACGATTGACCGAAATCACCGGTCCGGTTCTGGGCGAGGGACGGGTCACGGCTTCCGACGCCGACCTGACACTTGCGCGAGGTGGTGAAGCTCAGGGTCAACGCATCATCGTTCACGGACGAGTGCTCGACAGCGACGGCAAAGCGATCCCGAACACACTCGTCGAGGTGTGGCAGGCAAACGCAGGCGGACGGTACCGACACTCGGGTGATCGCTGGCCTGCACCTCTAGACCCACATTTCGACGGCGTGGGCCGAGTACTCACCGATGCCGACGGCCGATACCGGTTCACCACGATCAAGCCGGGCGCGTACCCCTGGGGTAATCACCACAACGCATGGCGGCCTGCCCACATTCACTTCTCGCTGTTCGGTCACGCCTTCACCCAGCGGTTGGTGACGCAGATGTACTTCCCCGACGACCCCATGTTCTTCCAGGATCCCATCTACAACGCAGCTCCCGAAGACGCGCGCGCTCGCATGATCAGTACCTTCGATTACGAAGCCACACAGCAAAACTGGGCTCTCGGATTCAGGTTCGACATCGTTCTGCGCGGACGCAACGCCACCCCGTTCGAGGAGGACGACCACGATGACTGACCCCGAGTTCGCTCCCCGGTACCCGGTGGTGACCGGTGCCGATTTCACCACCGCACCGTTCGGTCAGACGCCTTCTCAGACGGTCGGGCCGTACGTCCACATCGGTCTGCTGTGGCCGGACGGACAGGACGTGGTACCTCCCGGCACCGCCGAGGCGATCATCCTGACGTTCACCCTCGTGGACGGGGCTCGTCAACCGGTGTCCGACGCGATGATCGAGACCTGGCAGGCCGACTCCGACGGACGCTTCGACCATCCGGACGATCCACGGGGTGCCGTGGCACCACGTGTCGCAGGTTTCCGCGGCTTCGGTCGAGCATTTGCCGATGCACGGGGAACGATGACGATCACGACCATCAAGCCGGGGCCGTTGCCCGCCGAGAACGACCTCGTCGAAGCACCCCACATCGACGTCGGAATCTTCGCCCGCGGAATGCTCGAGCGGGTCGTCACGCGGATGTACTTCCCGGACGAGGCCGAGGCCAACGAAATCGATCCGGTGCTGTCCGCCTTGCCCGCCGACAAGCGAGCCCGACTCGTCGCCACCACAGTGGACGGCGGCTACCACCTCGATATCGTGTTACAGAACACCGATCCGGACGGAGACGAGACCCCGTTCTTCGCGCTGTGATGCACGCTCCCGAACTGATCGACGATGCGGTGAAAGAGGACCATGGCTTCCGATAGAGGGGCACTGTTCGATCCGACATTCGGCAGCGAGATCATCGCACCGATCGTCGGCGACCGAGGCTGGGTTCGGGCGATGTTCGATGTCGAGGCAGCCCTCTCCCGGGCCGCTGCCTCTGTCGGCGTGGTCGACGCGAAGCATGCGGACATCATCACCGCGGTCGCGGCAGAGCTGGGTGAATCTCTGGACATCACAGCACTCGGAGCGGCTGCAGCGGCCGGTGGGAATCCGGTGATACCACTGGTGAAAGTACTGCGAAACGCGGTGTCCGAGCGCGGAGTTCCTGCTGCTGCAGTGCACCCCGGGGCGACCAGCCAGGACATCATGGACACCGCGTCCATGCTCGTCGCACGTGACGCACTCACGGTCGTCGAGGCGTCGCTCGGTGATGCACATACCGCGGCGCGAGGCCTGGCGCTGGCGCACCGGACCACTCCTATGGTCGCGCGCACTCTCGGCCAGCAGGCGTTACCCACTACTTTCGGGCTGGTGGCCGCAAATTGGGCTGGGGCGCTGCATCGTTCGAGTCACCGTCTCGCTGCGGTTCGGCGGTCGTGCTGTGTGCAATACGGAGGTGCCGCCGGAACGATGGCCGCCGTACATCCGCACGGTCCGGCCATTGCCGCCGCGCTCGCGGACGCCCTCGGTCTGGCACCACAGACTGCGCCCTGGCACACCGACCGCGTCACCGTCGCAGATCTGGCTTGCGCGTTGGGTATTGCCGCGGGCTCCATTGCGAAGATCGCCGGCGACATCGTGTCGATGTCCGCCACCGAACTGGCCGAGGTGTCCGAGAACGCGCCGGGAGGTTCGTCGGCAATGCCACACAAGCGCAACCCGATCGCCGCCATCACCGCGCGGGCTGCGGCCCGCCGGGTGCCGGGAGCCGTTGCGACAGTGCTGGCGAACATGG
>CAFBLX010000021.1_pt1 | contig 19311 bp, 14 predicted proteins | sample 7268311 | NCBI WGS metagenome assembly CAFBLX01 (sample SAMEA6814046, study PRJEB35770) | freshwater metagenome | biome: Freshwater; feature: Freshwater reservoir; material: water | place: Czech Republic | collected 2017-05-23 | depth 30m m | reverse complement strand
CGTGACCGACAGGATCGTGCTGTCCATCGTCGACTGGGACGGCGTACTCGACCGAAACTCGTTGGGCTTCATCCAATCTCAACCGCCCGGATTTGCCGAGGTCACACCGCTGTCCGCCGGCGAGCCGATCGGGCCGCCGTACGACGGTGACCGGCAGATCACGGTCGACTGCTTCGACGGGCCCCTGGTGTCCATCGCGGGGCAGACGGTGCGCACCTCGGTGACGGCCACCGCAGACCAATTCCGTTCCGGCGCAGCTCTACCCGCATCGGTCTGCGACGCGGACATCCCGGTGAACGACAACTTCGTCAATCCCGTGTCGCTCCCCGAGGGACGCCAGGACATCGTCGTCGAACCCGGAGCGTCGTTCTTCGTCGACGGGCTTCGACTGCGCACCATGCCCATTCCGGCGTTGTGGCCGGACACGTCTGCACCGCAGGCGGCGCGCACCACAGCATGGAGCCCCGATCACCGCGAAGTGACCCTCACCTCGAGCACCTCGGATCGCCTGCTCGTCATCCCCGAAAGCAACAACAGCGGCTGGCGGGCAACGACACCCGGAGGGACCGAACTGACCCCGGTGGTCGTCGACGGCTGGCAGCAGGCCTGGATCGTCCCGGCCGGGGCGTCGGGCACGGTGTCGTTGGATTTCACCACCGACCGCTGGTACCGACTCGGGATCTTCGGCGGACTACTGCTGTTGATTCCGCTGCTGATCGCGGCGCTGCGACGGCCTCGCGGCGTCGTCGATCCGGGCCCCGTGCCCAGGCCCTGGCGTAGCACTCCGGTGGCGTTCGCGGCGCTGCTCGGCGCGGCGATCGTGCTGGCAGGCGTCGTCGGAGCGATCTCGGTGCTGGTTCTCGGTGTCGGCTCGGCGCTGCTGAACCGCCGTTACGGGTCGGAGCTCACGTCTCGCGTATTGGTCAGCGCAGCAGGTGGATTCGCTCTGCTGGGGGCAGCGCTGCTCTCACTCGGGCCGTGGCGGTCGGCCGACGGATATGTGGGCGGGTCCTACGCGGTGCAGCTGGCCTCGTTGATCGGCATCGTCGCGTTGGCCGTCAGCGCGATGCGGAAGCCGTGACCGCCTTCTTCGGCGCGAACCTGCGCCGGGCCGGCTCTTCCACCAGCGCATAGCTCGCGGCAGCGACCGGAATCGACAGCGCCAGGGTCACCGTCAGCACGAACCACATGTCGCCCGAGAAGGGGACGATGCCGAACACCGGGAACACGACGGCGAGCACGGCCAGGTGCCAGATGAAGATCCCGTACGACCAGCGGCCGAGGGTCAGCATCACCGGATGCTCGAACACCCGATGCCTGCGGCCGGAATCGGCCAGCACCAACGGCGAAAGCATCGCGAACGCCAGCACGGCACCGAAGACGATCTTGAGCTCGAACTGCCACGGCTCGGGCCGCACCAATCCTTGTGGGCCCGCCAGCGGCGTCGCCGACAGAACGAATGCCGTCACCGCGATCGCGGGCATCACCCATGTGCGACGCGCCCAACGATGCACCCACATCTGCGGACCGACCGATACTTCGGCGAGCACCATGCCGGCGGCGAACCACGGGAAGTAGCCGGGCAACCAGTTGTCGTGATGGATGGCTTCCGGTGTCGCGATCGGAATGAACGCCCAGGAGAGCGTCACCGCGGACGCAGCGAGCAGAACCCACACCCGGTACCTCGCCGACGATCCCCGAAGCCGGATCATCAGCCAGGCGAACAGCGGCAGCAACAGATAGAACGCCACTTCGACCGACAACGACCACATCTGCGTCATGCCCTCGGTCAGTGTCAACGGTACGAACACCTGGGTCAGCGACAGGTTGGCCAGCCACACCCGATAGTCCCCGCCTGCGTGCGGCAGAAACAGCAGGACGAGCACCGTGACCACCCAGTAGGCGGGCAGGATGCGCACTGCGCGTGACCAGAAGTAGCGGCGAGTGGGCTGCGCCTGCGTGAGTCCGCGGGCCTGCGCGGCATGCGGGCGCCACAGCAGAAATCCCGACAGCGCGAAGAAGATCGCCACCGTCAGATCGAACCGGCCCCAGACTCGGCCCATCAGCGGGGAATTGGCGGCCCCGGTCTGGAATGCGACGTGGGTGACGACGATGCCGAGCGCGGCAACTGCCCGCATCCCCTCCAGAGCGGGCACGAAGGCACGCAACGGTACGACGGACGCCGAGTGGACTCGAGTGCTCATGGTGGCTCAAGTGTGCCGTGTCGAACCGGCATGGACGAGACCGGTGCCACTGTCGACTGTTACTGTCACCTGCGACGTGTCGTAAGAAATCGGGCAGCGCATCGGGGAATTCGTACGATCCCGCCTGCGGTGTCTTCCAGTGAAGCGGTCGACTAAGGAGATTCAGCATGGCGGAGCGCTCAGGGCCGAGCCGGATATTGGCCCTTGTTCTCATCGGCTTGGGCGCATTTCTGGTGGTTGCCGCCATCCTCATCCCCACCTACACCGTCTCGGCGCTCGAGAAGACTCCACTCGACCTCGAGGTCACCACCGTCTCCACCGGCACCGGAAGCGTCCTCGACGCGCGGTCGCTGGCCGCCGGTCGCGCCGTGGTCGATCAGAACGTTCCGCTGACCTCACAGCGATTCGTCACCGTCGAGGATCCCTCCGACGCCGACATCATGACTCTTCAGGCCGGACAGACGTTGCGCCGCACCGACAAGCAGGCCGACACCGGACTGCTGACCGCCACGGTCGACCGCGTGAGCATCGACCGCAAGACCTCGATGCCCGTCGAGAGCCCGATCGGCACCATTCAGGTGGCAGGCGACAAGCCGGCCGAGGAAGTGGCCCACACCGGTCTGCAGTACAAGTTCCCGTTCAATGCCGAGCAGAAGAGCTACCCGTACTTCGACGTCAACGCGCGCGCCTCGAAGGACATCGACTTCGTCGAGGAAGCCGAGATCAACGGCACGCCGGTGTACCAGTACCAGCAGACCGTCGGACCGGTCGACCTGTCGACCGTGGTGAACCTGCCGACCAACAAGGTCACGCTGCCCGCCGACACCTGGGGCGTCGAAGGTGGGACCGCACCGGTGACGATGACCCGCTGGTACGAGAACACCCGCACCCTGTGGGTCGAGCCCGAGACCGGCGTCGTCGTCAAGGGCGAAGAGCAGATCCACCAGTACTACGGCCGTGAGGCAGGCCGTCCCGAGGTCGACGTACTGAAGGCCCCGATCACGTTCGACGAGAACACCGTCGAGTACCAGATCCAGCAGGCCAAGGACGGACAGGACAAGCTGTCGCTCTTCGGCCGCACCGTTCCGATCGTCGCCGGCATCCTCGGTGTCATCTCGCTGATCGCCGGAGTCGTTCTGCTGCTGCGCGGCGGCGGCAACGGTGGACACCGTCAGCCGGCCCGCACCGACACCGGTCCCCGCCCGACCCCCAGTGGCGGCACCGCACCGAACCGCGACTGGACGACCGATCGCACGGAAGAGATTCCGAGGACGAACCTCTCCAAGGAGTAAGTGCCTATGCAGGAGTAGAGCCTGCGGAACGACCAGATAGCCAGTGGCGTGGTTGTGTGCCCCAGCGGGCACATGACCACGCCACTGGCGTTTTCGGCCACTCAGGCAGTCGAGAGGATTCCGTACTGGTGTGGTTGCCGCATCAGCACGAGGTCTTTGCGGCGCACGACGTTGGTGGGGTACGCCCCGCCCAGGCTCGTGGTGTCCACGACGCAGGTCGCGTGGCCCGGTGCGTCGCTCTCCACGAGGGCTTCGGTTCGGGGGAAGGCAAAGGTGTCGGGCCCGAACACTCCGCTGTGTCCGGCAATTCCGCGGTCGGCGTCGATCGTGTTGGCGAAGGCGAAGTACACGTTGTTCTCGCCTGCCCGGACGCGCATGTGATGCCAGTGCGTGGGATCGGCTCCGGTGGGAATCTCTGCTGCATGAGGGATGTCGGTTCCCGGGTGGGAGCCGACGAAGGTGCCTGCGAGTGCGGCCGGGCAAACGATCAGATCACAGCCACGTAGCGCCAGAATTCGGCCGGCCTCCGGCAACAGTGCATCGTGACCGACGAGCATTCCCACTCTCCCGACGGGAAGGTCGACGACGGTCCAGCGGTCGCCCGCATCGAACAGCGAGGCGTGTTCGACGGACAGATGGATCTGGCGGTACGCCGTGCAGGTTCCGTTCGGCTGAACCAGCACTGCGGAGTTGTACACCCGATCGGTCCCGTTCTCACGCTCGGCGACACCGACGACCATCGAAACACCCTGTCGGGCAGCGATATCGACGACGCGTGAAAGCGACGTCCCGTCGATCGACTCCCCGACCTCGCGCGGCGGGCGATCCGCGGAGACCGGCCCGGTGACGGACAGTTCGGGAAACACGATGAGATCGCTCGCGCCTGCAAGGCCGGCGGCCCACTGTTCGATGTCGTCGAGATTGCCGTCGATCGACGTCCCCGGAGTGCATTGCACGACGCTCACCGACGAAGTCCGCCCGGCCGGTAAGGGCGAGTGGCCGTAGAGGGTGAAGAAATCGAGCGGGTTCCACGCATACGTGTTGGTCTGCAGTTCACGGTACAGATTCGGCCTGCGCACGGGACCGGCCTCACGTGTGCGACGAATGTCGATGTCGCCGAGAACGATACCGTCACCGACGTCGAGGCGGCCGGCCACGTTTCCGTCGGGTTCGATGATGCAGGTGCCGCCGCTGAACTGAACGGTTCGTTCGAGACCCCAGCGATTGCTCTCGATGACGTAGCAGTTGTTCTCGAAGGCCCGACTGATCCAGTAGGGGGCAGGAGTGCGTTCGGCGAGCCAGTTGCTGATGTGGCAGATCACGTCGGCACCCTGAAGCGCAGCCACTCGCGCCGTCTCCAGGAAGTGCAGATCCATGCAGATGAGCAGTGCGATGCGACCGAGCGGGGTCTCGAACACCTGGTGCCCGAGATCGCCCGGGGCCGCCCATTTGGGTTCGGCGATGTACGGATGCGTCTTGCGATGTGTGCCGACGATTCCCTCGGGACCGATGAGAACTGCACTGTTGTAGAACAATCCGCTCGTCGCATCGACTTCGGGCATGCCCACGACGATGTAGCAGTTACGACGCGAGGCGATCTCGGCGAACGTCTCGGTGGTGGGGCCGGGGATCTGTTCGACGACGGTTGCCGCTTCCTCGGTGTCGTGGAAGCAGTAGCCGGTGGTTGCCATTTCGGGTGTCGTGATCAGGCGCGCTCCGTCCGACGCCGCCTTCTCCACGAGGTCGCTCAGAGCGGCGACGTTCGATTCCTTGGCGAACAGAGTGGGCTCGAATTGGACGGCCGCTGCAGTGAATGTCATGACGCCACAATCCTTTCGGCGATGAGGGGATCGTTCGATTTCGGTGGTTCGTAGAACTGTCCGCGGGTTGCCATCGTGAGCGGAACGTAGAGAAGAGGACCGAGAAGCATGGCGATGAACGACGCGTAATACGACGGGTAGAGGCCGAACACGCCGAGTCCGCCCACCGCGACGCCCGCTGCCATGGCGATGATGCCGCAGGGGTTCCAATTGCGCACTCGCCCTTCGCGGAACTCGATGTTGTCGCGTGGAGCCAGGCCGAGCAGTCTTCTGCACACGAAGTAGTCCGCGAGCAGAATGAAGATCCAGGTGTTGGTCATGATGCCGGTGACGGCCAGGAACTTGTCGGTGTACTGCAGAATGTTGACGGGGTAGCACAGCACGCCCACCACCAGTAGCGCCACCATCCACCATTGACGCCCGACCTTCCTGGGCGAGAGCACATCCCACGCGTTGGACAGGGCGAGGGATCCTGAATACAGGTTCATGACGTTGATGCGAACCTGGGTGACCACCGCGAAGATCACGCCGAGCAGACCCATGACGATGGCGAAGTACAATCCCGGGTCGGTGGCCGAGAGTTCCGGTGTTGCAGTGGTTCCGGTGAAATGACGCAGCATCGTGAAACCGAGGAACACACCGAGAATCATCACGACGACGATCATCAGCAGTTCTGCCAGCATCAGTCCGGCCGTTCCGACATAGCTGACGCTCTTCTTGACGAACCGTCCGTAGTCGGTGGCGATGAGTGCTTGGAACACGACCTGCCCGTTCGCGAGGCTGAACGCCTGCCACAGTGCGGTGGCGGTGAATCCACCGGTCGCTTCCCATTCGCCGGGCCCGACGAGTACGTAACCGCTGGCGAGCATGTACATACCGACGGCGAACAGGATCAGGAAGATCGGCATCCCGAATCGCTGCAGAATGTTCATCGAGTGCATACCGCGCCAGGAGAAGAACAGCGCCACGAGTGCGACCAGCGCGAATACCACTGTGGCCCACGCGGAGTCGATATCGATCCCCGCGAGCTCACTGAGCCCGTGCGAGACGATGCTGCCCTCGAAAATGAAGTAGAACACGTAGTTGACCGCGTAGACGAGCGAGGCGACGGCAGAACCCTTGGTTCCGAATCCGAGCCCGCGGGTGAGCAGTGGCAGCGACAGACCCTCCTGGCTGGCGATACGCATGATGAGGCTGCCGACGAGCGTCGCACCGATCACCATGTACGCCACGGGGATCAGGAACATCGGCCATCCCACCAGAAACCCGATCTGGCCGCCGAGGGCGAACCAGAACATCGCGGTCACGTTGCCGGTGAGGACCAGCAGGATCGCCGGCCGCCGCCAGCGTTGGTCGTCGGGCACTCGGGAGGTTGCGTAGCTTTCGATCTGATCGTCGAGGCTGGTCGCTGGCCCCTCGAAGTATTTCTTCATGTTCATGAACGGGTGTCCACTTCGGTTCGCGGCGAGAGCGCTGGCTGCGCTGCATCGGAACAATACTTTCCGTGGACACTATTGCAATGTGAAACATGTTAAAAAGAGATCATGAAAGCGGCCGACCTGGCAGGTTACGGCGGAGACCGCGTCCGAGACCGGACGCCGAGAAAGGTCAGTGGGTGATCGAGGCCGTCTTCGCGTTGGTCTCGAGGGCCCGGAGCAGAGACTGCAACAGCTCACGATCCGACTCCGACGGGAAGACCATCGCCGCGGCGTCGTTCATCATCGGGGCGGCCGCGTCGTGCTTCGCCTTCCCACGGGCCGTCAAGCGGATCAGCACCTGGCGACGATCGACGGTGCCGGTACGGCGGTGCACCAGATTGTTGGAGACCAGCCGGTTGACCGCCTTGGTCAACGTCGGCGGGGAGAGCAATGCGAACTCCGCCGTCTCGGCCATCGTGTGTCCCTCACCGTCGGACAACAGCGACAGCACTCGCCATTCTTCGAGGTCCAATTCCCACGGCACGAGGGTGGCGCGCAATCGATCCGACACGGCCCGCTCGACCACGGTGAGCAAACGCGCTGCCGACGCAGCATCCTGGTGATCCACGTGATCGTCCCCCTGCTCGGTTCCTGCGTCGGCGCTACAGTCTCTCTCAGCGATTCTATGGTGAAGCGAACCGCGAAGAGACACCGAGCGGACGGACGGCACGATGAACAGCGATCGGTTCGACACGTTTCGCGTCGGCCTGATCTTTCCGATGTCCGGACCGTTCGGCATCATCGGACCGTCGAGCGAGCTGTCGGCCCAGCTGGCCAGGGACGAACTCAACGCCTCGGCCGGTGTGTTGGGCCGCCGCGTCGAGTTGATGTCCATCGACGGCGGCCGCGATCCGGTGACGGTGGCCCACGAGGTCGCGACGCTGCTCGATGCCGGTGCCCTCGATGCGGTGGCGGGGATGCACACCTCGGCGGTACGGCGAGCCGTCATTCCGGTGACGCTCGGACGGATTCCGTACGTGTACACCTCCATGTACGAGGGCGGCGACCGCTACCCGGGACTGTTCATCACCGGTGAGACCCCTGCCAACCAGCTGGTGCCGGCGCTGGAGTTCCTCGTTCGCGAATTCGGACGACGCCGCTGGGCAATCGTCGGAAACGACTACGTCTGGCCCCGAAAGAGCGCTTCCATCACCGCAACTCGGCTCCGTGCGCTGGGCGCATCGGTGGTGCACGCGGAGTTCGCACCGGTCGGCACGAGCGACTTCGCAAGGACCGTCACCGCGATCGAGCGGTCGGGTGCCGACGCGACCGTGGTCCTCCTCATCGGCGACGACGCAGTCCATTTCCATCAGCAATTCGCCGGTGCCGGGCTGGACGCGCACTGCATCCGCCTCAGTCCACTGATGGACGAGAACATGTTGCTGGCGGCCGGCGGCGAGAACACCCACGGGCTGTACGTCGCGTCCGGCTATTTCGAAACCCTCGCCACCGAAGCAAGTTTGGGATTCTCCGCTCGTTTCGCTCGTTCATTCGGGGTCGATGCGCCGATCGTCGGCGCACTGGGACAGTCGTGCTACGAGGGCATCAAACTGCTGGGCGCGCTGGTGAACAGGGCAGGCACAGCAGATGTTCGCATCATCGAATCCGTATCCGATTCGGTGTCGTTCACCGGTGCCCGTGGGCACCTGTTTCTGTCCGACGGCCACGTTTCGCAACCGATCTATCTGGCGTTGGCGGGTGCTGTCGACTTCGAGATCATCGGCGAGATCAGACCTGCCGGCGACTGATCCTGTCTCCGAACAGAACGACTGCGCACACGACGACCATCGTGACTGCGGCGGTAACGGCTGCGACGGTGACGAACTGGGCCAGGGTGGACGCCACGAACAGCAACAGCAGCACCTCGACCGCGAGGGCGAACCAGGCGACGAGGGCCAGGCGGGTGCGCTCCCCCGCGATTGCCCACAGCAGCGCGCTCTGCAGTACCGCCAGGCACGCCCCCTGCAGCACGAAGAGCCACACGTATTGCTGCACACCGGAATACGTGTCACCGACAACCAAAGGAAGTAGCGGCGACGCCAGCGCGGCCCCCAATACCAGTACCGTGCCGAGTCCGGCGACGACGGTCAGCGCCGAGCGCACTGCGGCAGCCGAGTGCAACGGGTTCGCCATGCGCGGATACAACACCACCCCGACCGCCTGCGGCAGCCAGAACGCTGCTTTGGACGCGACAGCACCGACCGCGTACAGCCCGGCCTCGGTACTGCTGAGCAACGAACGAGCCAGCACCAGATCCAACGCGGACATCGCGATCAGCACCAACTGCACCTGCGAGGCCTGCAACACCGTCAGAACGGTCACCCTGGTTTCCGACACCGCGTTCACCGGCACTCCGGCGGCCGACCGCGCGCCGACGGCCACCACGCCGATACCGGCCGCCGTGGCCAGCAGCACCGAACCCGGGCCGCCGCCGAGCAGCAACACGACCACCGCCGGCGCCACCTTGCCGAAACCGGCCGCCGCCAACACCACGCTCAGTGCACCGAACCGGCCGCGTCCTTGCAGCAGCCCCTGCTCCGCGGCCAACAACACCAGCACCGGCGCAGCGATCACGGCCGACACCGTCGCCGCTGCCGAGACGTCCATGGCCGCCGACAACGCCGGGGACACAGCGAGAGCCAGCACACCCACGACCGCCGCACAGCGGTAGCCGACGCCACGCAGCTCGCGCGAACTGCGGCCGCGCACCACCTCGCGCGCGACGACGGACTGCAACGCCAACGCCGGGACCGCCAGAACCAATTGCACCGCAAGAAGACTCGCGAACTCGCCGTAACCCTCGACGCCGAGCATGCGACTCGCGAGCACCTGTAGCAGATACGCCACGACATTGGCGAACATCGAGCCGGCCGTCACCATCCCCATCCCGGCGACGGACGCACCCGCCGGGTGGTCTGCCTCGGACGAGGCGCGAAACGACATGCGTCCACGGTATAGGGTGCCGATCATGGCGTGGTCGAGGTCGAGGTGGACGCCGCCGCTCTACAGCCTGCTGCTCTCGCTCGTCGTTCTCGGGCCACTGCTCGGCCCTGGGTATCTCCTGCTTCGCGACGCCGTCAGCACCCCCCGTTCCTACTTCACCGACTCCGCCTGGGGAATCGCCGACGCGGCCGCGCGGGCAGTGCCGCAGGATGCCACGATCGCGGCCCTGACCACGGTGTTCGACGGTGGCCTTGTGGTCAAGGCCGTTCTGCTGCTGGCGTTGTGGACGGCCGGCTGGGGCGCGGCGGTGATGGCGCAGAGGATGCTGCCCACCGCACCACTGCCTGCGCTGCTCGTCGCGTCGACGGTGGCCGTGTGGAACCCCTACGTCGCCGAACGCCTGCTGCAGGGACATTGGAGTCTGCTCGTCGGCTACGCCGCCCTCCCGTGGACGGTGGTCGCCGCACTCGCGGTCAGGTCCGGTCGCTCCTGGTGGGCCCTCGCCGTCTGCCTGGCCGCGGCCGGGCTCACCCCCACCGGCGCGCTGCTGGCGGCAACCGTCGCGCTACTCGTCGTCGCCCTCCCCGGGGGTGCCCGACGCGGCCTGCGCGTGGTCGCCACCCTCGCGATCGCCGCCGTCGCGTCGGCGCCGTGGCTGGCGGCGACGATGGTGTCGGGCGGTGGCGTCGAACCGGCGGATCCGGCGGGTTGGGCTGCGTTCGCAGCACGCGCCGAACCGGGTCTGGGCACGGTGGGTAGCCTGGCCGGTCTCGGCGGCATCTGGAACTCCGATGCCGTACCCGGTTCTCGGACAGGACTTTTCGCTGTCGTGGGGACGGTCCTGTTGCTGACCGTCGTCGCTCTCGGGATACGGCCGCTGTATCTGCGTCGACGCAATCCGGTGATCGTGGGCCTGAGTGTCGTTGCGCTCGCTGCCATCGTGCTTCCTGCGCTGGCAGCAACCGGACCGGGGTTGGCGGCGGCTCGTGTACTGGGCGACACCGTCCCCGGGGCCGGTCTGCTCCGCGATTCGCAGAAGTGGGTCGCGCTGGCCATGCCGATATACGCTCTCGCCGCTGCGGCCGGTGTCAGCTGGTTGGCGTCCCGGCGCACCCGATCCGGCAATGCATGGCTGCCGGGGGGCGTGGCCGTGCTGGCGTTGCTCATTGCGCTCCCCGACCTCGGCTGGGGCGTCGGCAGCGCACTGAAACCGGTGACGTACCCGCAGTCGTGGCGGGCCGTCTCGGCGGAACTCGCCGACCAGGACGGCGACGTGGCCGTCCTTCCCGCCGGAATGTTCCGACGCTTTCCCTACAGCGGCTCAGCACCCGTTCTCGATCCCGCACCCCGCATGCTGCCGCTCGACGTACTGCAGACCGGTGAACTCCTCGTCGCAGGCGGCACGGTCCGCGGGGAAGGAAAACGGGCGACGGACGTGCAGAACGCTCTGCTCGCAGGCGACTCCGCGGACACTCTCGCGGCCCTGGGTGTCGGCTGGGTACTGGTGGAGAACACGACTCCGGGCGAGCTCGGCAATGCGCAGCAGACGTTGGACCGACTCGACGCCGTGTACTCCGACGAGGAACTGAGCCTCTATCGGGTGCCGGATCCGGCGATGCTCGAAAGTCGTTCGGCGACAGCCGTAGTGCTCGCACATCTGGCGTGGGCACTGCTGTTGCTCGGCGGACTAGCGGTAGGACTCCTGAGCCGATTCGGCAGGCGTGTGCGCGTCGGCCGACCCCACCAGGCCTGACGACCAGGTGCCGCGCGTCGTCCCGTCGAGCACCGAGAACACGCCGTCGGCGCACTGGCCCCAGGAGAACTCACCCGCGCGGACTCGTGCCTTCTCACCGAGGCGGGTGCGGGCCTCTGCGTCCTGCAGCAGTTCGGCAACGGCACCGGTCAGCGCGGACACATCGCGGTCCTCGGCTCCGGATGTCGAACCACCCACGAGAACACCGGTGACGCCGTCGATGATCGAATCGGTCAGCCCCTTGGAGCTGCGATAGCCCACCGTGGGAACACCGTGCTGGGCAGCTTCGACGACGGCGAGGCCCCAGCCCTCCTTTCGGGAGGGCATCACATGCACCCACGACCGACCGAGCAGTGCATGCTTGCGCTCCTCGTCGACGTGACCGTGGAAGGTGACGTATCGATCGACGCCCAGGCTCGTGACGTACTCGCGAAGATTCCGTTCCCACCACCCGCCGCCGATGACGTCGAGATGGATGTCGGGAATGCTGCCGCGCAGTGCAGCCACGACGTCGATCGCGTCCTCGATCTGCTTGTGTGGAACCAGCCTCGACAGCACGGACAAGGACGGGTGGGGCGTGCGGGTGTCCTCGCCGCCTTCCGGTACAGACAGTGGGATGTCGTCGGCACCGTTGCGGACCACGGCGATGCGCTCCCGGTCGACACCGAGAGCGATCAGCTCGTCTGCAGAAGGCAACGACACGGTCAGGTACTGATTGCGGCGGTGCACCTTCGGTGAGATCGTCGACTCGAGCCACCAGCCGAGCTTGGCCATCATCGGGCCCGCCACCGGCCACTGCTCGCGGTGACAGTGATGCACCAGCAGCGTCACCGGCACACCGAGTACTGCGCGGGAGAAGAACGGAATGCCGTTCTGGGTGTCGATCACGGCATCCGGGGAGATCCCTTTGAGCGGCCCGAAACCGAGCCGACCGGCGGCGATGGCGCCCAGAGCGCGGGGATACACCGACAGACGACCACCACCGCGACTGATCCGGATGCCGTCGACGATCTCCTCGGCCGGAGCACCGGGATAGGAGGCCGTCCGCAGCGTGACACGGACACCTCGTCGAGCCAGGCCCGCGCCTACTTGCTCGAGGTAGCGCTCGCTGCCGCCGCCCTGCGGATGCCCGGTATCGCGCCAGCACAGCAACAGAACCTCGCGCACCGCTCGCTTCACCCCATCCACCGTGCTCGCTTCTCGACCGTCGTCGAATACCGCTGCCACACTAGCCGCTAGGGTTCGTTTTCGTGACTTCCGCCGTGACACGACTGTTCGCCTCTCGCGCGACACTGCGTCGCTCGGTGAAGCTCCTGAAGGACTTCGGGCACGAGCAGAGTTCTCCGGACATCTTCTACGGCGCCCTGGCCCGTGATTCCGTCGAACTGATCGGAGACCTGTACCGCGGCCTGACCGGCACCGACATGTCGGCGGCCACGGTGCTCGACGTCGGCGGCGGACCCGGATACTTCGCCGACGTCTTCGGCGCGAGTTGCGCGCGCTATCTGCCCGTCGAACCCGACGCCTCGGAAATGCACGCCGCCGGACTGCAGATCCCCGGTTCGGTGCGCGGCTCCGGCATGGCGTTGCCCTTCCGCGACGACAGCGTCGACATCTGCTTCTCGTCGAACGTCGCCGAGCACGTCCGCGAGCCGTGGACCATGGCCGAGGAAATGTTGCGCGTCACCAAACCCGGCGGCCTCACGGTGCTCTCGTACACCATCTGGTTCGGCCCGTTCGGCGGCCACGAGACCCGGCCGTGGCACTATCTCGGCGGCGAATACGCGGCCCGACGCTACGCCCGCACCACCGGACACGAACCCAAGAACCGATTCGGCGAATCCCTGTTCGACATCAGCGCGGCAGACGGATTACGTTGGGCGCGAAGCACTCCCAACGCAACGCTACTGGCCGCGTTTCCGCGCTATCATCCGCGCTGGGCATGGTGGATGATGCGTGTACCGATACTCCGCGAGTTCCTCGGCAGCAACCTCGTCCTGGTCCTGAAACCGACTGGATAGCCAATGGGTCATTCCGCAGGCTCCACTCCCGCATAACCTGGATCGATGACGGCACTCGCGCTCGACATCGGCGGCACCAAGATGACAGCGGCACTCGTCGGCGACGACGGACGTCCGCAGCTCCCGGAGACAGTTCCGACACCGGCCACCGGCGTGTGGGAGGCCTGTGCCGAACTGCTGCACGGGGTCGTCGGAAGCGTCGACGTGACACAGGTCGGGGTCGCGTGCTCCGGTCCGGTCGACCTCGTCACAGGGTCGGTCGCGCCGATCAACGTCGACGAGTGGAAGAACGGGTTCGGCCTGCGCGAGCACATCTCCGCCGCACTGCCCGACGCCGAGGTACTTCTGGCCATGGACGGCAGCGCAGCGGCATTGGGTGAGCATCGATTCGGTGCCGCTGTCGGGATACCGGACGTGCTGAGCCTCGTGGTGTCCACCGGCATCGGCGGAGGTCTGGTGCTGGGCGGGAAGATCGTCGCCGGAGCCAGTGGCAATGCCGGGCACATCGGCCACATCGTCGTCCCCGGTTCGACGACGCCCTGCGCGTGCGGCGGAATCGGGTGCGTCGAGACCGTCTCCAGCGGCCCCTCGGCGGTGCGGTGGGCTCGGGAGCAGGGCTGGCCCGGGAACACCGGTGTCGAACTGGCTACGGATGCCGCCGCGGGCGAACCGCTCGCCGTCACCGCATTGCAACGCGCCGGAGTGGCTCTCGGTCAGGCCATCGCATCGGCGGTCGCACTGGTGGACGTCCGGGTGGTGGTGATCGGCGGCGGCTTCGCTCAGGCCGGCCCGCCGCTGTGGGATCCGATCCGGGAGTCGATCGCCTTGCACGCGCGCCTGAAGTTCCTCGACGGGCTGCAGGTGGTGCCGGCTGCGTTGGGCGGCCTCGGCACCCTGCACGGCGCGGCCGCTCTCACCGCCTGATCTCGCATACTTCGAAAGCCAGAACGGGGCCCACCCCTCGGTGAGCCCCGTTCTGTCTCGTGAATACTACGCGCCCAGGCGCTGCTTGAGGGCGTCGAATTCGTCCTGAATTCCGGTGGGCAGTTTCTCGCCGACGAAGTCGAACCACTCCTGGATCAGCGGGATCTCGGCCTTCCACTCGTCGGTGTTCACCGCGAGTGCCTCGGCGACGTCGTCGACGGTGGTGTCGAGGCCGTCGATATCGAGTGCCTCGGCCGTGGGCACGACACCGATCGGGGTCTCGACCCCCGCGGCCTTGTGCTCGATGCGCTCGACGATCCACTTGAGCACGCGCGAGTTCTCACCGAATCCGGGCCACAGGAAGCGCTTGTCGTCGCCGCGACGGAACCAGTTGACGTAGAACACCTTCGGCAGCTTGGACTCGTCGGCGTTCTTGCCGAGGTCGATCCAGTGCTGGAAGTAATCGCCCACGTTGTAACCGAGGAACGGCAGCATGGCCATCGGGTCGCGTCGGACGGTACCGACGGTGCCCTCGGCAGCAGCGGTCTGCTCGGAGCCGACGGTGGCTCCCATGAACACTCCGTGCTGCCAGTCGCGGGCCTCGGTCACCAACGGAACGGTGGTCTTGCGTCGTCCGCCGAACAGGATCGCCGAGATCGGCACACCCTGCGGGTCGTCCCACTCGGGAGCCATCGACGGGCACTGAGCCATCGGCACGCAGTACCGCGAGTTCGGATGTGCGGCATCGGTTCCGGACTCGGGCGTCCAGTCGTTGCCCTTCCAGTCGATCAAGTGATCGGGCTTGCCTTCGAGGCCTTCCCACCACACGTCGCCGTCGTCGGTCAGGCCGACGTTGGTGAACACCGAGTTGCCCTGATCGATGGTCTTCATCGCGTTCGGGTTCGAGTCCCAGTTGGTGCCCGGAGCGACACCGAAGAAACCGAACTCCGGGTTGACGGCGTAGAGACGGCCGTCCTCACCGAAGCGCATCCACGCGATGTCGTCGCCGATGGTCTCGGCACGCCAGCCCGGAATGGTCGGCTGAATCATCGCGAGGTTGGTCTTACCGCACGCGGACGGGAATGCCGCCGCGATGTAGTACGCCTTGTTCTCGGGGGAGATCAGCTTGAGGATCAGCATGTGCTCCGCGAGCCAGCCCTCGTCGTGGGCCATGGCCGACGCGATACGCAGCGAGTAGCACTTCTTGCCCAGCAGAGCGTTACCGCCGTAACCGGACCCGTAGCTCCAGATCTCGCGGTCCTCGGGGAAGTGCGTGATGTATTTCGTGTCGTTGCACGGCCACGGCACGTCGGCCTGACCCTCGGCCAGCGGAGCACCGAGCGAGTGCAGCGCCTTGACGTAGAACCCGTCGTCGCCGATCTTGTCCAGAGCGGCCTGACCCATGCGGGTCATCACACGCATGGAGATGACGACGTACTCCGAATCGGTGAGCTCGACGCCCAACTTGGGATCGGCAGCATCCAGCGGTCCCATGCAGAACGGAACGACGTACATGGTCCGTCCTCGCATGCAACCGCGGTACAGCTCGGTCATCAACGACCGCATCTCCGACGGGTCCATCCAATTGTTGGTGGGACCGGCGTCGATCTCGTCCTTGGAACAGATGTACGTGCGCGACTCGACGCGGGCCACGTCCGACGGATCGGAATTGCCGAGGAACGAGTTGGGCTTCTTCTCGTCGTTGAGACGGGTGAAGGTGCCTGCCTCGACCAGCTTGTCGGTCAGGCGCTCCCATTCGGCGTCGGATCCGTCAGCGAACACCACGGAGTCCGGTTCGGTCAGTTCGGCTACCTGAGCAACCCAGGCAAGCAGTTCTTTGTGTCGAGTCGGCACGCTGTCGGTGCCGCTCAAACCGGGAATGGTCGCTGAGGTCATCTAACTCTCCTGGGGTTAGCCGGAACCGGGAAGAATTCGCACGATCGCTGTGGGCAAGCACGCACGAGTAGATCTCGGTTTTCCCCTCTCGGCGGGGCGCTGCTCGGCCGTTCGAGCTGCAGTACACCATGTTACTGGATACAGCAAGCCGAGGACCGAGCGCCGGATGTCCTGTTCATCAGGTTAACGCCGAGCGACGTGATTCCAGAAACAGGGTGTTGTCCGATTGGTCACAAGACCGATTCAGATAGGGAAAGACCGACGCAAGAAGCCATCCACCAGCGCCGATGCAAATCAGACCGAATGGCCTACAGTCGGCCGGATTCGGACGATCTGCCCTGCCCGAAACCGTTCGCTTCCCGAAAAATCTCCCAGGATTCGTAGTGCCCGTCACGGTCGAAGGCGGTGAACTTGTCTGTCACACCGTCTCCATCGACATCCGTTCCCACCGTCGTTCCGGCCTCCGTCGTCCGAACGGAAGTCTCGTGACGACCGTCGCCGTCGAGATCGAACCAGTCCGTCGAGACGTATCCGCCACCGTCGTCCGACGCGTCCTCGGCCGGCTCGTTCGTCTCGAAACCGCCCACTGCGAAGCCATCCACCGCGATCATCGACGCTCCTCACTGTCGGGTCCCTGTTCGCCGCCTGCGAACATGTTCGGACGTGCACCTACCCGCTTCGACGCATCGGTGCGCCGATCGGTTCCGGATCGCCGGGAGAGAATTCCACGGGCTTCGACGGCACGACCGAGTCGCGCCCGGACCCGCGAAATCGCTCCAGCCCGCGCTCGAGTGCAGCCAGATCCCGATCGCAGGCCGAGAGCAGCGCCGATCTGTGATCGGCGAGCGTGCGAAGTTCGGCGTCGATCTCGGCCAGCGACAGATCGATACGTGCCGCCGCCTCCCGGTCCGCCGAGGTCAATGCCGACGCGAGCGCGGACTCGGCGTCGAGAATGCGAGAGAGCAGCCGCTGTTCCACGTCCGATTTCACGCGAGCCAGACTTTCCTGGGTCCAGCCGCGAAGGTGCGCACGGTCGGCGACGAGTGCGCGTGAGCGGGTCAACCACCACGCGATCGCGGCACCGATGGCCAGTGAGACGATCGTGTTGGCGACGGCCAAGGTAGGAATCAGAGCCAGGGGCGAAACGACGAGCCGACCCAGTCCCACCCCTGCCGAGGCCCCCAGTGCGACCATCAGGACGTCCTCGATCCCGCGTCGCCTGGTCGGTTCGCCGATGTCGATCTCACCGCCTGCGGTACCGGATTCGGGCACCGTGTCGACGAGCCCGAGTTCGACTTCCACGGCGCGGAGACCGGTGGACAATGCAGCGTCGGCGCGTGCTCGAACTGCCTGTACGGACTCGGCGAGGTGCCCGGGCAGATGGCCGAGTTCGGCCCGCCGCGATCCCTCTATCGTCTGCCGTACCCGCGCGCCGAGCATCCGAACGTCCTCGGCCGCAGCGTGAATACAGTCGACCCGAACCCGTTGAATACGGTTGTGCAGCAATGCTCGTCGGTCACCACCGAGATGTTCTCGTTCATCGAGCAGCCGCGCCCGCCGGGCACGCAGAGGGGCGGTGTCACCACCTCCGGTCACTGCGCGAGCTTCGGCCACGATGGCGGCCTTCGCCTCTGCGGCAGATTCCTGCACTACAGCAACGTATTTACGCTGGGCCCCTACCGCCGCGGCCTGCATCAGCAACGCGTCGATTCTGTCGGCGACCGCCCCGAAACCCGACTCCGCGAACACGGCAGCATCGCCGCTCTCCCTACCGGCTCGTGCCAACCGTGCCGAGACCGGATGAACGGAGTGTTCCACCGCACGCGGAACACGCTCGGCGACGATCTCGATATCGGCGTCGACCACTTCGCGCCACCGGCGATGCACATCGATCTTGTTGACCACCAACACAACCGGTGTCGATTCGAAGGCAGGACGCCAGCGCTCGACGTCGGCACGGCCGACCGGAGCCGACGCGTCGACGACGATCACGACCACCGCGGCCTCCTCGACCGAGTCGGCGAACCCGATCTCCGCGCCGTCGCGCCGGGTGAGCAGATGGCATATCTCGGTCTTGCCGGATGCTGCGGTGCCGGTGACGTGAATGCCTGCAGGTCGGCTGCTGCGTGCACGGTCGATGCGTACGAGGGATTCCGAGTTCCGTCGACGCAGAACACCTTTCAGATCGTCCGGCAACGCGATCCGGTTCGGATCGGTCACGGTCTGAGCATCCGCACGTAGCCGCGGCACAGGGCCAGGGCGGAGCGCCGGACGGCGTCGTCCTCCGAGGTGGCGGCACACCGCTTCCACACCAATGCCTGCTCCAGCAGGGCCCGCTCCGAGCCCGTCTCGATCGGCACCGCCAATCGCGCTGCAGCACAGCGCATATCGGCAGCCACCGCCTCGTCCGAAGCCAGATAGGATTCGACGGCCCCTCGAACGTCTCGGTGACGGGCGGATATCTGCAGCAGTTGTGCGTGCAGGTCGTCGTCGCGCGCCGTCGCAGCAGCCGAGACAGCATCGGACACCACCGTCGTCACGGCGTCGACGCCGGTGGCCTCCCACAGCTCACGCAGTACATCTGCGTCGGACACCCCGCTGCGCCGCCGGAGCGCCTCGACCAGCAGGGCGAGACCGCGTAATTCCACACGGTCCAGCAGTGCCTCTCGGCGGGGCGTCGAGAGCGGAATATCAGCACTTCGAAACCGATCGACCGTCATCAGATCCCCAGTACGCAGCGCACCGGCCGCGACGGCCCGCACATCGGCCATGTCCACAGCGGAGCCTCGGGCCGCGCCGCCCAGGCCCGCTGCAACAGATCCCATCACCGGCAGCACTCGTCGCCCCAGTTGCTCGGATGCCGCTGCGGCCGTCGCCGCAGGTTCGTCGAGAGTGTCGGCCTTGTTCAGCAGGATCACGGTGTGTTCCGGCGGTCCGCCGGGTCGAGCGGAGAGGAAGGTGATGTCGTCCGGGGACACGG
>CAFBLX010000020.1_pt1 | contig 19520 bp, 20 predicted proteins | sample 7268311 | NCBI WGS metagenome assembly CAFBLX01 (sample SAMEA6814046, study PRJEB35770) | freshwater metagenome | biome: Freshwater; feature: Freshwater reservoir; material: water | place: Czech Republic | collected 2017-05-23 | depth 30m m | reverse complement strand
GCCTCGGGTATGAGCTTGCGCAGAGCGTCGACATTCGGCGCGGCCAGAGCCGACGCGATGTCGTCTCCGCGCAGCGACGCCACCGTCGCCGCGAGGATCGCGATCACGTCGTCTCCGGTGTCGGCGCGGGCGACCAGACCGACATCGGCATGCGAGACGACGGCGAGCACGTCGGCGATACGCCTCGCCGTGTCGCCGACACCGATGCCGGGGGTCCGATGAGCGGCAACGATGGTCTCCGCGGTCTCGGCCACGTCGATCGCGTCGAACACCGGGAAGACGACGAGGGGCGAGGGCAGTCGCAACCCGAGCGCGTCGGCGAGATGCTCGGGGACCGCGTCGACCTCGAATCGAACGGCTTCGTACTTGCCTGCGCTCGAGGCCCGGAGCTCGTCCGGGTCGATGTCGAGTCGCACGACGATGCGCCCGAGGTTCTCGGTGGGCGGCAGCGTCAGCAGGGTCGAGGCCAGCACGACGGGCGGGCCGTACTCGGCGGCGCGTGGAGCGGCCTGCACGGCAGGGGCATCGGCGCAGAACGGCTGCAGCAGTCCGGCGACGAGCGCGTTCGGATCTGGTCGGTGCGGCACACCGAGGGTCAACGGAATCGGCACGTCTTCACGGTAGTCCCAGCTTGCCCTTGCGATACCCGCCACATCCGGCTAACTTAGGGGCACGTTACTTAGGTATGCCTCACCTACTGGCCATTCAACTGTACCGATCGCATCGGAGGAGCCCATGCTCGGCGCAACCACCACCACCGGACCGACCACCGCCGAACGCGTGCGCAGCGCCTGCATGCGTGCCGAGGGCGCAGCTCTCGTGATCGACGGCAGCGACCCCGTCGTGACGTCCCTGCACCACCTGCGACCCAACGGCGAGATGATTCTGGCCGTCCCCACCGATTCCATCGACGACGCGATCAGGTGGCAGTCCTCCCGCGCCGGCGTTCCTGCCGTCGTCGAACTCACCGATCACGCACCTCTCGCACTGCGCGAACCGGTGCGGTCACTGGTGTGGCTGCGCGGAGAATTGCGCCCGGTGCCGGAATCGCTGATGCGCCCGATGGCCGGCGCGGTGGCCGCCGAGCATCCCCACGCGGCCCTGCTCGACGTCGGCCACACCACCTCCCTGGTACGTCTGATCGTCGGCTCCGCAGTGGTGGCGGACAGCACCGGAGCCGAGCCGGTCGACGTCGACTCGCTGCTGGCAGCCGAGCCCGATCCGTTCTGGGAGATGGAAACGAGCTGGCTCGAGCACCTCGACTCCGATCATCCCGACCTCCTCGCGCAGCTGTCCCGACGCCTCCCACCGTCGCTGCGGCAGGGACGCGTGCGTCCGCTGGGCATCGACCGCTACGGCATTCGTCTGCGTATCGAGGGCGAGTGCGGCGACAACGACGTCCGGTTGGGCTTCGCCGCGCCCGTCGACGACACGATCTCCCTGAGCCGGGCCCTCCGGGTCCTCGCCGGTTGCCCGTTCCTCAACGGTCTGCGCGCCCGGGGCTGACGCCGCCGCGAGGCACAACAGGGCACACTCGTGCCGTGATCGACTTCAGGAACTGGTTGACGCCACCGCCGCCGGAGAGCGCCGCTCCACCGCCCGATGCTCGCGAACGCACGACCATCAAGGTCGAGATCGCGATCGTGCTGCTGGCGACGTTCGGCCTCAGTGGCATGAGCAGCATTCTCTCGCTGGTCGAGGATGCCCTGCAGACCGCAGCGCTGTCCGATCAGACGGTCGCCCTGAACTCCTCGCGATCGAGCTTCAGCGTCATCGACCTGCTGTTCCAGCTGCTGAGCATCCTGCGCCTGTGCGCATGGGGAGCATTGGGGCTGTACTTGCTGTGGCGAGCAGATCTGGCACCGCGTGCGATCGGACTGGCGAAACCGCGCCTGAAGATCGATCTCGGCCACGGCGTCGGGCTGGCGGCACTCATCGGGCTGCCGGGTCTCGCGCTCTACCTGGTCGGCAACGCCCTGGGATTCAATCTGAACGTCGTACCCAGCGCGCTCGACGACCACTGGTGGCGAGTGCCCGCCCTGATTCTGTATGCGCTGGCCAACTCCGGTGCCGAGGAGATCATCGTCGTCGCCTACCTGATCTCTCGACTGCGCCGACTCGGCTTGAGCGAGAACAAGTCCTTGCTGTGCTCCTCGCTGCTGCGCGGGAGCTACCACTTCTATCAGGGGGTGGGCGGCGGCGTCGGCAACTTCCTGATGGGCCTGGTGTTCGGCCGATACTGGCAGCGCACCGGGAGGCTGTGGCCACTGCTGATCGCGCACGCGCTGATCGACATCGTCGCGTTCGTCGGTTACGCCCTGCTGCGCGAACACCTGGCGTGGTTGCCGTGATGGGTACAGTCGATTCGTGAACGACGACGATCGCTACGGACGGCACGGCGCGCCGAATCGGCGTACCCCGCCGCCGAGCCAGCCGCCGCCACCGCGTCGACCACCCGGCCAGCAGCCCCCTCCCCCGCCTCGGCGCGCCGGTGGGGCCCCTGGACAGCCACCGCCGCCACCACGTCAGTACCGACCCGGTCCGCCGCCGGTTCCGAACCCCCGTCGGTACAACCCGGAACCTCCCGCGGAGCGAGGGTCCCCTCGCCGTCCGGGGCCCGCACCCGAGGGCACCGAATTCATCAGGCGCGACGGTCGCCCGGCCGCACCTCGTCACGGTGCCCCGGTGCCACCGCAACAGGCGTGGTCGCAGGCACCCGAACCCGGCCCTGCCGGTTCCGTTCCGCCGAACTCGACGCGCCAGTACTCCCGCGCTGCCGAGGACGAGGCCGGGCGCACCGGGTACGCACCGCGCCAACAGCCGGAACCGTACGTCGACGAGCGCAGGCAGCCACCGGCTTCTCCGCAGCGCGCCTTACGACGACCGGAACCAGCTCGGCCACAACGTGATTCACGTCCCCCCAAGGTTGCGAAGCCGCGCAAGCGTCGGCGCTGGGGCCGTCGCTTCCTGATCGTTCTCCTCGTCCTCGTTCTGGGCATCGGCGGCATCGTCTACTACGTCGACAGTTCGCTCACGCGAGTCGACGCTCTGACCTCGTACCCCGGCAGGATCGGCGACACCCCGGGCACCAATTGGCTTCTCGTCGGATCGGATTCACGAGCCGGCCTGACGCCGGAGCAGGAAGCAACTCTCGCGACCGGCGGCGAGGTGGGCCCCAGCCGGACCGACACCATCATCATGATCCACATCCCCGAGGGCGGCGGGGCGACGACGATGGTCAGCCTGCCCCGCGATTCGTACGTGCCGATTCCCGGCAACGGCGAGGACAAGCTCAACGCGGCGTTCGCATTCGGCGGGCCGTCCCTGCTGGTGCAGACGGTCGAGGGTGCGACGGGAGTACACATCGATCACTACGCCGAGATCGGCTTCGGTGGTTTCGCCGGAATCGTCGACGCCGTCGGTGGAGTCAACGTGTGTGTGCAGAACGCGATCGACGATCCGTTGGCGGGCATCAACATTCCCGCGGGCTGTCAGGATCTCGACGGTTCCGAGGCACTCGGCTTCGTGCGATCCCGCGCGACCGCATTGGCCGACCTCGACCGGATGAACAACCAGCGGGCCTTCATGTCCGCTCTGCTCGACAAGGCAACCAGCGCTTCCACTTTCCTCAATCCTTTGAAACTGTGGCCGTTGGTGTCCGATACCGCGTCGTCGTTGAGTGTCGACGACGGAGACCACATCTGGAACCTGGCCGGGTTGGCCTGGGCGATGCGCGGTGGGCCGGTGACGACGACCGTGCCGGTCGGCGGCTTCCAGGACTCCGATGTCGGCAACGTCCTCGTGTGGGACGACACCAGGGCACCGGCATTCTTCGAAGCCATCGCTCAGGATCGGGAAATTCCGGCAGATCTGCTGACCGGCGGCCCCTGACGGGGGACGTGCGGCCGGTACGTTGTGGATCATGACATTGCCGTCGCATGAGCCCACCACCTCGTTTCACGATCTACTGCGCGCCCAGGTTCGGTACGAGTTCACCGCCTCGCAGCAGTACGTCGCCATCGCGATCTGGTTCGACCGCAACGATCTTCCGCAGTTGGCGCACCGCTTCTACGCCCAGTCGGCCGAAGAGCGTCGGCACGCCATGATGATGATTCGGTTCCTCATCGACAACCGACTCGAGGTGGACGCGTCGGGCATCGACGACGTGGTGACCGCGTTCGATTCGGTCGCCGAACCGGTGGAGTTGGCGTTGGCGCAGGAGGTGGCGGTCACCGATCGGGTCACCGCGCTCGCACAGGCGGCCAGAGCCGAGGGCGATTACATCGGGGAGCAATTCATGCACTGGTTCCTCACCGAACAGGTCGAGGAAGTAGCCGCGATGCAGAGCCTGCTCAACATCGTGCGGCGAGCAGGTTCGGATCTGTTCGACATCGAGCAGTACGTGGCACGCGAGCTCGGCTCGGTGACCCGCGCCACCAATGCACCCAAAGAGGCCGGAAGCGCGTAACTTACGCCCTGCTCAGAGCCGACATTTAGGATTGACTGTATTAGGCTACGTTCGCCTCAATAAGGCTCGACTTGGATGACAATGCCCTCTGACCAGGCATATTGTCCTCACCATGAGCGCAGACATCAAAGAAACGAACCACACCAAGTTCCACGCACTTCTTCGCGACCAGATCCGCAACGAGTTCAACGCCTCGCAGCAGTACATCGCCACCGCCGTCTACTTCGCCAATGTCGACCTGCCGCAGCTGGCCAAGCACTTCTACGCGCAGTCGGTCGAAGAGCGTAACCACGCGATGATGATCGTCCAGTACTTCCTCGATCGCGACATCACCGTCGAACTGACCGGTGTCGACGCGTCGAAGTCCGTGTTCACGGACCCGCGTGAGGCCATCGCCCTCGCACTGGCACAGGAAGAGACGGTCACCGAGCAGATCATCGCTCTGGCGAGCACCGCCCGCGAAGAGGGCGACTACCTCGGCGAGCAGTTCATGCAGTGGTTCCTCAAGGAGCAGGTCGAGGAAGTTGCCAGCATGAAGACCTTGCTCAACATCGCAGACCGCGCCGGCCACAACCTGTTCGACCTCGAGCAGTTCGTTGCCCGCGAGATGAACACCAGCGTCGTCGCCGATGCAGGCGCACCCACCGTCGCCGGCGGATCGCTGTAATTTCGCTCCACGCGACACGCATCGACGAGTAACGCGAGAGATCTCGCGCTCATACGGGTGGTCGTCGGACAAGCAGCCCCTTGTCCGACGGCCACCCGACGTGCGTTTCGGTGCACCAACTTTCGGGCCGCCGCACCTCTCAGTTGGGCTCGACTGCTCAGCGCAGGGTGACCTGACGGCCACGAAGGCCGTCCCGCGAGCGCAGCTGCGCTCCCGTGAGCGGGGCGTCGACGGCAAGAGCCTCGTTCAGCTTCTCCCCGAATTCCTTTGTCGGAGCAGCCCATTCGGTGGGATGCATCTCCGGATCGAGATCGAACACCGGCACCAGCAACCCGTGCGTACGGAACGAGCCTGCATACCGCGAGCCCTCACCGAGATTCAGGTCTCCGGCAGCGTGCAACCGCGCGAGGGCGAGCATGACGTCGTCCTCGCTCTCCGGGCGAACCCACCGGATGTGCGCCTTGTCGCCGGCATCGACCCACCATGCTGCAACGACACCGTCCGCCTCGATCCGCGCCGAGGGCATGATCGCCTGATTCGCGCGCTCCACGGTTGCGGCCACATCGGCTGCGGGAGTGGCACTTTCCGGGATCCACCAATTGAAATCCTGATGCACGGTGATCTCGAGGAGTGCGGACGGGTCGAGGACATCGGTCAATGCGGGGGTGTTCTCGTCCACCGTCGAGGCTTCGAGCGACTCACCTGCTGGGGCGGCGGCGACCCAGCCCAACGCGCTACTGATATCTGCTGCAACGTCTTTCGACTGCGTCTGAACCTGCAGGCCGACGAATCCTTCTACAGTGCCCGCCTCTTCGCGTACCAGAGCGGCGACGGCTCCCGGCAATACCGTTGCCAGAGTGACGGTGCGGCCGCCGGAGGTGATCGGCGCGGTGGCGGTGGCCGACGGCACGAATTCGCGCAGCGCTACCAGGTCGCATTCTGCGGCCAGGCCCTCGAACGGCCGCGTCGTCCCCGACTCGAGGCTGGCGCGCTCGGCCTCACGCTGTGCGAGCTTGGCCGCCCGGTTGCTGTCCTGCTTCGGTCCGCTGTTTCTTTTGCTCTTACCCACGCCAGAAAACCTACACGTTCTTCGATTCCAGCCAGGCGCGCGTTCGTCCGGGATGGTTGGTCGCGATCCACCCGACACCGAGTTCGCGGCACAGGTCCACGTCCTCCTTCTCGTCGACCGTCCACACGTAACTGGCACGGCCCGACGCGGCTGCTCGATCGACGAGCGTCGGGTGCTCACGCAACGCCCGGATCGACGGACCGACCGCGGTGGCACCGACGGTCGTCGCTGCTCCGCCGCCCAGATAATGCGAGCTGTCGCCGAGGAGGACCGTCGGAAGCATCGGTGCCGAGCGGCGCACTCGCCACACGGCCGAGGGCGCGAAAGACATGATGACCGCCCGCGAATGATCCGCCGAGGCAGGCGCGCCGATGCCGAAGTGGTGCAGCTCGGCCAGCACCGAGGCCTCGATCAGCGAGCCGTAGCGCACCGGATGCTTGGTTTCGATGAAGAGCTTGACCGGCTTGCTGGTCCAATCCAGAATCAGCGCGATCAGGTCGTGCAGCGTCAGAAGTTCGGCGGGTTCGTCAGCATCGCCGTAGTTCAACCGGGCGAGCTCGTCGAAGGTCATCTCGCTGACGATTCCGGTGCCGTTCGAGGTTCGGTCGACGCGGCGGTCGTGCACACACACGATGCGGCCGTCCTTCGTGAGCCGGACGTCGCATTCGACGCCGTCCGCTCCCTCCCGCAACGCGAGATCGTAGGCGGCGAGCGTGTGTTCCTTCTTCGCCGCAGATGCTCCTCGGTGCGCGACGACCAAAGGGCCGCGTCGGTCCGGGCTCACGAGACCGTCACCGCCCGGTCGTCCTTCTCGGCCCCGGAGTCCGCATGAGCTGCGTCGGCCGGCTCGGTCTGCTCGGTCTCGGTCTGCTCGGTCTCGGTCTGCTCGGTCTCGGTCTGCTCGGTCTCGGACTCCGTGGTCTTTCGCTCGATGCTGGGTGCGATGACCCAGCGGGTGGGACGAGACAGCGCCGAACCGCGCAGGGTGCGGCCCTCGAGTCGGCGCATGACGGCCAGAGTCAGCACCGCGGAAACTGCGGCCACGAGCGCCACGACGGCGGCGAGCAGAACGCCGTCGGCGCGGGCTTGCAGTGTGTTGCGCAGACTCCACAGCACCTGCACGACGACCAGCGCGTTGCTCGTCGCCCAGACGGCCCACCAGATCCGGATCAAGGTGAGCTCGCGGTACACGTCGCCGTCGGCTTCGGCTCGGAGGCGCACGATCTCCGTCAGGTACACCCCGGGCATGACGATCCGAACCAAAGGCAGCATCGAGAGCAGCAGCATCCATCGCACCGACCGCGGTTCGGTCGCCCCGACCGATGCGTAGGCCAGCCGGCGTTGCCGAATCAGCCAGCAGGACGTCGTGATCAGCGCGAGCAGACCGACGATGAGCGCGCCGACCTGTGCGAAATAGACCAGCGCATCGGAAATTGCCAGTGTGATCGGCGACAGCAGTCGGGTGCGGTTGTACAGCAGAATTCCGTAGCGAAACAGCTCGGCGAACGCCGCCAGCCCGAGCAGCAGCGCCGTGATCCAGACGAACGTCTGCGCGTTGGCTGCGTACTGCTCGACGCGGCCGGCGGGCGTGTGTGCTGAGGGGTCGCGTGGGGTGTCGCGCAGCCCCCACGTGGGCGTCGAGTCGTACCGCGGAGTGGGGGTCGGTGCCGCGACCCGGGCGGGACCGACGGCTTTGCCCTTCGACGACGCAGGCCGCGCAACCCACCGAAAATTGCGGCGGCCCTGTGCCGGTGCCCGAGCGGACACCGGCGAGAGCAGCACGCCGTGGCAGCGGGGGCACCACGTACCCGGCCGTGCGCCGACCGCCCAGCGAGTGCTGCAGCGGGCGCAGACCTGGAACGCCTGTGCGCGCCCCTGCGGTGCCGACATCTAGATGATTCTCGCTTCGTCCGAATCGTCGTCGCGCTGGATCGGCCTACCGGCGGCGTGCCAGTCGAGCATCCCGCCCTCGACGTTGATGGCCTCGTAGCCCACGCGATTGAGGTATTCGACGACCCGAGCCGAGCGCCCGCCGGCTTTGCAGACGACGTAGATCTCGGATTGGTTGTCGATTTCGCCTGCTCTGGACGGAATGTCGCCCATCGGGATGTGCACGGCACCGGGTGCGTGTCCGGCCTGCCACTCGTCGTCTTCTCGGACGTCGAGCAGCACTGCCGCTTCCGGGAACGGCACCGGAAGGCGGTCTACGGTGACGGCGGGCGACTGCTCGGGGTGAGACACCTCTCGATCTTGTCACGGGTGCGATCGCGACTGCCACTCGTGCCCGCCTGACGATGGACGGCCCCAGCTATGACCTACGTCACTTTGGCTCACGAAAGTTATCCACAGTATCCACAGGTTGATGCACAGAATCGGGGCCCGTGCCGGTTTCTATCCACAGGTCACGGCCTCACAACTGATTGCCGGTGTATCGAGTACCAACGAAGGCTGTGGATCGATCGTGATTTGACACAGCAGTTGTCTGCGGTCGTTTATCCAAGCTGATTACCCTGGCAAACATGACTTCTCACTCCTCGGTCGAGCTACGCGTCTTCACCGAACCGCAACAGGGCGCCACCTACGACGACCTCCTCCGGGTCGCCACAGCCGCGGAGGAATTCGGCTACGGTGCCTTCTTCCGATCCGACCATTACCTCGCAATGAGCGGCGACGGGTTGCCCGGCCCCACCGACGCGTGGATCACCCTGGCCGGCCTGGCTCGTGAGACGTCGACCATCCGGCTCGGCACGCTCGTCACCTCCGCCACATTCCGCTACCCCGGCCCCCTCGCCATCAGCGTCGCGCAGGTCGACGCCATGAGCGGTGGCCGCGTCGACCTGGGGTTGGGTGCCGGCTGGTTCGAGGACGAGCACAAGGCGTACGGCCTGCCGTTCCCGGTGCTCGGTGAGCGCTTCGACCGACTGGAAGAGTCCCTCGCCGTCATCACCGGGTTGTGGGAAACACCGACCGGCGAGACGTTCTCGCACCCGGGAACCCACTACCCTGTCACCGATTCCCCCGCCCTCCCCAAGCCCGTCCAATCGCCGCGTCCACCCATCCTCATCGGCGGCGGAGGCAAGAAGCGCACCCCGGCCCTGGCCGCGAAATACGCGGACGAATTCAACATCCCCTTCGCCTCGCTGGCCGACACCGAAACGCAGTTCGGACGCGTCCGCGCCGCCTGCACTGCCGCCGACCGTGACCCCGATTCCCTCGTCTACTCCAACGCACTCGTCCTGTGCTGTGGTCGCACCGAGGAGGACATCGCCCGACGCGCCGCCGCCATCGGCCGCGACGTCTCCGAACTCCGCGAGAACGGGGCCGCGGGAAGTCCCGCCGAACTGGTCGACAAAATCGGCCGCTTCGGGGCCATCGGCGCGACTCGCGTGTACCTGCAGACCCTCGACCTCACCGATCTCGATCACCTCGAACTGGTCGCCTCCGAGGTCATCCCGCAGCTCTGATCTCCCCCGCCTCCCATCCGCCCTTGTCCACTCAACGTGACATTGACCCCCGAAAAGGCCACCACATGTCACATTGACTACCCAGCAGGGGCGAGTAGCCGGCGAGGCCGACACTCGGGTGATGTCGGTCGACCGGAGAAGTCGGGTCGGCGGGAGATCGAGCGCAGTCGTGCCACCCCAGTCCACTCAACGTGACATTCACCCCCGAAAAGGCCACCAAATGTCACATTGACTACCCAGCGGGGGGTGACTACCCAGCGGGCTGGGGTCAGGGGGCAGATCGGGTGCGAAGTTGTCGGTATCGCGTGCTGATGTGTCGTGCTGCGGGCAGTTCGATCCAGCGGTAGATGATTTCGGCGAGTGCGGCGGTGCCGGTCAGGAAGGCCAGGACGGCGGCGGTCGGTCCGAAGTGCGGTTCCACGGCTGCGTAGATGCGGTAGAGCACGAGTGTGTGGATCAGGTAGATGGCGTAGCTGCGGGTGCCGATCCAGCCGATGATGGGCCAACGGGTGATGGGTCCGTCGTATCGGGCGAGGATGAGCACGGTGCCGGTGACGACGAGCAGTGACCACAGGTAGGTCTCGCCCATCCAGAAGGTGTGGACGTCGATGGCGAGGCGGATCACTTCGATTTGTGCGACGACGCCGATGACGATCCAGCGCCAGGTGACGAGTTTCGCCCAGCCGAGGTAGAAGATCTGGCCGAGGAACAGGGTGGGCAGTACTCCGGCGACTTTGGTGAGGAACGGGATGGTGTACGGCTGGGGCAGGTAGAGGTTCCAGAGGATCACCAGTGTGCAGAGTGCGGCTCCGATGAGGGGCACGGTGATCGGACTTGCGCGTAGTGCCGAGCGCATTGCGACGCAGTAGAGGTAGAACACGATTTGCACGACGAGTGTCCAGGTGACGCCCAGTACGGCGACCTCGGGTCGGAGGAAGAAGCCGCCGAGGAAGAAGCTGAGTACGGCCTCTCCGTTGCTGATTCCGGGTTGTCCGCTGAACATGCCGTTGACGCCGAGTTTGACGAGTACGACGGCCAGGGCGATGGCGAACCAGAGGGCGGGCACGAGTCGGGCGAGCCGCGCGACCATGAAGTCCCGACGCGATTGCCGCATGGCGGATCGGGTGATGAGCAGTCCCGTGAGCAGCATGAACATGCTCACGCCCACGAAGGAGAGGTGGAGGTTGAGGCCTACGTCGTCGATGAGGACGAGGTTGACGATGTCGAGCATCCACCAGTCGCCGCCGACGTCGTCGAGCAGGTAGAACGAGATGTGCGAGTAGAGGACGGCGCAGACGGCGATGACGCGCAGGAGATCGGCACCGTTCATCTGGACGCGGGGCGCGGTCACGGGCGGTGCGGCGGCGGACTCGTCGACCGAATTTCGGTTCGGACGGTCCCCTTTCACACCCTCGAGTTTAGGTTCCGTTCATGGTGTGGACCAATTCGGCGCTGTTACGCAACTATTTCGTGACAATCGCAGGTTTTCGCAGCCCAGGAATTCGACTGTCTTGTTCACGTGGATTTATTCCGAGAAAAGCATCTCGGTTACAACGGTTGCACAAGGGGTAGGAATGAGATTGGGTTGAACCCTACGAAAGATCCGCAGTAGGACGAACGTGCCCGCATCACGCGATGGGCACGGCGTCGTTAGAGAAGGGAACCACGTGTCCGAGTACACCTTGCCCGACCTTGATTTCGATTACTCCGCCCTCGAGCCGCACATCTCGGGCGAGATCAACGAGCTCCACCACTCCAAGCATCACGCCACCTACGTCGCCGGTGCCAACACCGCGCTCGAGAAGCTGGCTGCAGCCCGCGAGGCCGAGGATCACGGCAGCATCTTCCTGCTGGAGAAGAACCTCGCGTTCCACCTCGGTGGCCACGTCAACCACTCCATCTGGTGGAAGAACCTGTCGCCCAACGGTGGCGACAAGCCCGAAGGCGAACTCGGTGCCGCGATCGACGACCAGTTCGGTTCGTTCGACAAGTTCCGCGCACAGTTCACCGCTGCTGCCAACGGCCTGCAGGGCTCCGGCTGGGCAGTGCTCGGCTACGACTCGCTGGGCAAGAAGCTCCTCACCTTCCAGCTCTACGATCAGCAGGCCAACGTGCCGCTGGGCATCATTCCGCTGCTGCAGGTCGACATGTGGGAGCACGCCTTCTACCTGCAGTACAAGAACGTCAAGGCCGATTACGTGAAGGCGTTCTGGAACGTCGTCAACTGGGCCGACGTCCAGGCTCGTTTCGAGGCTGCCACGTCGAAGACCCCGGGCCTGATCTTCCCGTAGGTTTCGAGATTGCCGCACGACGCGCAATCGCAGACAGGGCCACCGCGTTCGACGCGGTGGCCCTGTCGCATTTCGAAGGTCACGCCCTCCCGGCGGCGGGCACCGACCCGATGGTCGTGACGCCGTGGTCCGGTCTCGCGACGTCCTCGGAACGGCAGGTCGTTCGGCGCGGGGGCTCGGGATCGGGTGTCACGTGTACCTGCACGCTTCCCGACGTCGTCACCACCACAACATCCGACGCGACAACATCCGACGCGACAACATCCGACGCGGCATCGGATGACGTGACATCGGACGGGTGGACGTCGTCGATTCCGGTGAGCCCGTATTCGGTTCGTACTGCGTGTTCGGCGATCTGGGCGACGGTGTCGTCGGTGCAGCGGCCTCGGTAGTGGCGCAGCGTGAGGTGCCCGCGGTCGTGGTCGTCCACGACGGCCTGCGCGTTGGTCGGTTCGAGGTTGCCGTAGTAGCTGCCGTCGGGCAGGGCCACCATGCCCGCTGCGTATCGATCGCCGCCCAGGTGCGTCGATTCCCATACCCGCCCGCTGGGTCCGGCGAGGGCCGCCGCCACCGGCCGACCGAGCACCGCGCAGCACGGATCCTTCTTTCCGTGCGTGCAGACGAGGTAGAGCCGCTGGTCGACGCGAGTCCCGATACCAGGTGGGGTGCCCGCCGCAGCGGCTTCGATCGGTAGTTCGAGAATCTGCTCGACGGTGTCGACCGTGTATCTCTCCAGCCACGGGCCGCGGCGACCCGAGTGCGCAAGAAACACCTGTCGCGTCTCGGTGGGTTCACGCCTGCCGTGCGTTTCTCGCACCAGTTGCGGGCGTACCCCGACGGCCTTGCAGCGACGCGAGAGTTCGGTGCCGATTCCACCCAGCGGACCGTCCGGCCCCCACGGTTCGCGCCCCCACGGGCCTCGGTGCTCGATCAACACCCAGCCGTGTGCCCGTGCAGCTGTCCCGCGCAGCGATTCGTCGTTCTCGCGCGCCACTGCAGCGCAGCCGACCCAGCGTTCGGATGCCGGCACGTCAGCCCCCGATTTCGGTCGCGGTCTCGACCAGGGCCTGGGCGGTCAGCACGTTGCCGAAGAGAAAATCCTTGGACGGCAGCTCGGTCACCCGAGCTCCGAGACCGGTGAAGAGCGGGTTCTGTCGCAGTTGCGCCACGGCGTCCTCCGTCCCGGCATCGGTGAGCAGAAGGATGTCGTCGGCCGCCAGCACGTCGATCAGTTCCGGGCTGACGTCGACCGTCTGCACCGCGTCGGATCCGCGATCCTGCTGTGCGGGCGCGCGGTAGCCCAGATCGGACAGGACGGCGTAAGGAAACGATCCGTCCTGCGTCATGTACCGCAACGAGTCGGTGCGCACTCGCGCGACGGTCAACGTGCTGTTTTCCCGAGGTGAGCGTGACTCGGATTCGTCGACCGCCTGTCGATAGTCCGCCAGCAAACCGTCGGCGATCTCCTGCCGATCGAAGATTCCCGCCAGCTGCTGCAAGGTGTTCTGCCACGAGGCCGGGGTGTATTCCACGACGACGGTCGGCGCGATCGGGGCGACCCGGTCGTACAGCGCTCGGTTGTCCTCACCCGTCGTTCGCATGACGATCAGGTCCGGTGCGGCAGCCGTCAGAGCCTCGATGTCAACGTCGGCGTCGACGGATCCGATGTCGATCGGTTCGGTGGTGAGCCGATCCCGGACGACGGGTGCGTAGTCACCGGTGAGCGGCGGCTTCACCGCCGCGACGGGCTGGATGCCCAACGCGACGACGGCTTCCAACGTGCGGTCGCCGTCGAGCACGGCCACGCGCTGTGGATCGACGGGAACACTCGTCTCACCGAATGCATGCTGCGCGGTGCGGACCTCGCCGCCGGTCTCGCCCGGGGTCGATGCTTCCCGACTGCATGCGGCGACACTCAGCAGTAGCGCCATGGACAGCAACGAGACGACGGTTCGCCGGGCGGATCCTCTGTTTTTCACCGCAGCAGCGTATCGGCTGCCGAGCCGCAGTGGGCCGGCTACGTTTTCGGCTGGCACTCTCCCCATCTTGTGTGCCAGCCGTTTTCGGGTCATTCTTCTCCTTACCCAACGTCGTGTACCCGGCTTCTGCCTCGTACCTGTCTGGGAGGGATGCGCAATGGACGATCGAGATCTCATCGGTGTCTCGCCTTTTCACGCCGCCGGTCTACTGCGCGGGTTCGTGATCTCCGGTCGTTGGCCGGACACCACCAAGGAGTGGGCTCAATTCCTGGCGCTGGCCGTCCGGGTCGCGTCGATGCCGGGTCTGTTGGCGACGTCGACGGTGTTCGGGGTGCGGGAGGAGCTGCCCGAGGATCCGGAGCCGGGGACGGTCGGCCTGGTGTTGGCCGAGGGACCGGTGATCGGCGATTTCGCGTTGGCTCCCGGACGGTTCTCGGACCATCAGCCGGCCGCATTGCTGATGCTGCACCCACCGTCGGAGACGACGCCTTCTCTGCCGGAGTGTGCAGGCGCGGCCTCGGGTTGCGTTCTGCTGCCCGGTCTTCCGCATCTGGGCCTCGATCACCGGGCCGCGTGGGTGGAGGCAGAATCCGACGGCACCGTGACGTCGATGATCAGTCGGGTCGGCCTCGATCCGATCAGCGATCCCGACACCGCAGTTTTGGCGATGCTCCTCGCATCCTGACCGCTCCCCGTACACGATTTTTCGGGTCCCCAAACTTATTGGCGCATTGGACAATTGGAGAAACGGCACTTAAAGTCGTCTGCAGCGAAGGGGAGTAGCCCCCAATCAACGTGTCGACATACTGGTCGTTTTCCACGACCCGGCACCTGAACCGGTACTTCCGGTGGGCGAGACCTTCGGTCCGTTCGACGACCGAGGAGTCTGCTGTGCTGTCCGCTCTACTGTTGAGTTTCGCTGTCATTTTCGTGGCCGAGCTGGGTGACAAATCCCAGCTGATGGCCATGACGTTTGCCTTGCGCTACAAGTGGTACGTCGTCATCGGCGGCATCACGGTGGCCACGACCGTCGTGCATCTGGTCTCGGTCGCCGTCGGCCATTTCCTCGGTGTGTCCATCCCCACCGAAGCCATCTCGATCGTCGGCGGGCTCGCGTTCGTCGTGTTCGGTCTGTGGACCCTGCGCGGAGATTCGCTGTCCGACGACGAGGGTGCCAAGGCGTCGCGAGTCACCAAGTCGGCCTTCCTGGCCATCGCGTCCGCGTTCTTCCTCGCCGAACTGGGCGACAAGACGATGCTGGCCACCGTCACTCTGGCCGCCGACAACGATTGGGTCGGAGTGTGGATCGGCTCGACGGTGGGCATGGTCGCCGCCGACGCCCTCGCTATCGTGCTGGGTGCCGTTCTCGGAAAGCACTTGCCGGAACGGCTGATTCAGTACGGTGCGGCCATTCTGTTCTTCGTCTTCGGCGCGGTCCTGTTCTTCGAGGGACTGATGCCGGGTACGTCGGCTCCGTACGTGGCGGCCGCAGTCGTGGTGGCGATCTCGGCCCTCGTCGTCGCCGCTGCGTTCGTCCGACGCTCCCGCAGCGACGCACCGCAGGAAGTGGAGAAGCGCAGCACCACCGAAGACGTCTGACCTTGGTTTACACTCCTCGCGGAGGGGTGAATGAACGACAACCTGCAGGCGACGGGTAGCGACGCGGCACACCGTTCGACCGATCGGCTCATCAGGATCTTCGGCCGGTTCGTCGGTACCGGCTACGCGGCATATCTACTGCTGCTCGTTCCCGACATCGCACGCAGCAGCGTCACCGTCCCCGGGTGGTGGACCCCGGCCGCCGTGATCGTCGTGTTCGGTACCGGTCTCGCGTTCGGAGCCTTCACCTTTCACCCGAGCATCAGGGTCAGCCAGGTTGCGGGTTCGATCGCAGCGTTGGCATTCCCGGTCATGGCCCTGCTGTGGTGGGTGGCCTGGGACGGGACCACCTTCGATCGGAGCGGAATGTTCCTGTCCGCATTCCCCGGCCTGGCCTCACTCGCGGCCGCGACCGTGTGGCGACCCATCCCGGCATTCGTGCACACGGCCGTCTCGGTGGTGATCGTGCAACTGATCAATCAAGCTGTGCGAGAGCCGTTTCCTCGCAGCAACATCATCGCCGAAATATTCTTCGGGCTGATGTTCTGCACGGTGTTCGTCGCGGCGACTCTGGCCGCACTGCGTACCGGTCGCATTCTCGATGCCACCATCAGCGCCACCCACGGCGATGCCGCACGGGCGGCTGCGGCGAATGCACGCGAAGTCGAACGGGAACGGTTCGACGCCCTCATCCACGACGAGGTCATGTCATCGCTGCTGGCAGTCGCTCGCCAGGGCCGCACTGCCAGCCTGGCCCGTCAAGCACGTTCGGCATTGGCCCATCTGGACGGACTACACACCGACACTGCGACACACGATTTCACCGTCGACGACACGATCGCGCTGATGCGGGCCTCCGCATCGACAGTCGACGAGTCGATCGATTTCAGGGTCCGCGAGGACCCCGCCGATTCCTCGGCGAACTACCCTGCCGATGCGGTCCGGTCGATCGCGGGCGCACTAGCAGAAGCACTGCGCAACAGCGTCGTTCACGCTCAGGCGTCGACCAGATCGGTGACGGTCTCGCTGGCCCCGTCGGCACTGCGAGTCATCGTGCGAGACAACGGTATCGGCTTCGATCGACGCTCGGTGCCTCCGCACCGACTCGGCGTCGCCGTCAGCATCGAGGGGCGGATGCGTCAGCTCGACGGCGGTTCGGCCGAGATCGACACCTCCCGCCGCGGAACCACTGTGCGATTGAGCTGGGCGCGATGAACGGCGAGGATGTTCGCGACCTGCTGTCGATGAAGTCGGGGGCCGCGTACGCCGTCGCCGGCTTCTACATCCTCGCGTGCGCCGTGTGTGCGTCGGCGACGCTGAAGGGTATGTCCGCGATGTGGCCGCCGTTCGTCTCGGTGCTGGTGTTCTCGGCCGCGGTCATCCTGCTGCTCAGAGCGCCGGGGGATCCGCTGAGCCCACGGTCGACGGCGTTGCTCACCGCGTCGGGGCCGGTGGCCGCGTCGTTCGTCTTCGCCGTGGTGCCGGTGCCGCTGACCGGCAGTCTGCAGTCCTGGCCTCTGGGTATGTCCGTCGTGATCTACACGTTCATGTGTGTCCGTGGCCGCACGCCGGCCGCGTGGTTCGGACTCGCGCTCACCATGTCTGTCGTCGTCGGTTGGGCAGCCTGGACGGGTCAAGGCGCACTGTTCGGGTTGTCGTTCAGCGCCATCAATATTGCTCCGTTGTTGATGGCGACGTTCTTCGCCTTCACCATCCGACCCCTCGGTGCAGCGATCTTCGAGCTCCGTGAACAATCCACCATCCGCATCGCCGCCCAGGCCGCCGCTGCGGCGGTACTCGAAGAACGTGACGCCCGCCTGGCCAGTCTCGATACGCTCGCCCGCCCGCTCCTGCAGCGCATCGCGGACGGCCCCGATCTCACCGACGAGGAAGTCCTGGCGTGCCGACTCCTCGAAGCCGAGCTCCGCGACACCCTGCGGGCTCGCGGGCTCGTACTGCCCGAGTTGGCCAGAGCGGCACGCTCGGCTCGCGCCCGTGGCGTCGAGGTCACGATGCTCGACGACCGAAGCCCCACGGCACTGAGCGAGAAGGTCCGCAACGACATCGCGGCGGGGGCGTCGAGCAGTCTGGACGGTGCCGTGACGGGATCGGTGACGGTTCGCTTGCTGCCTCCGGGCCGACCGGCCGCGGCGACGATCCTGCTCGACGACTTCGGTGACGGTGCCCAGCGAGTCGAGTACGACGACTCCGGCCGCATTCTGCCCTGATCGGCGGGCACAGGAGTGAGGTTCCGTCCTGCCTGGTGTGGGGCCGGAGCCGACCCTCATCGGCCGCCGTCCTACTACTCCTGGCCGGATGCGGTTTCGTCGAGTCCGGCCCGTCGCAGCCGACCGAGGCGATAACGTTGGCTGCATGTGATGGAACGACCACGATTCAGTGTCAACGGGGCACGGGCTCCCGTCGGGATGCAAGGAGTTGGCGATGAATGTTCCGATCGGGACAAGGTGGGTCTTCTTCTGGTCGGCACTGACGCTGCTGTGGGCCGTTGTTTCCGTGAGTCGAACTCAGGACGGTGAGTTTTCGATCTGGTCCTGGGTGGCTACTTGTTTGTTTGCTGCGGCCGCAATCCTGACCGGGCTTCGTACATTTCGCCGCAGAAGTGACAACGAGCATGGACTCACGAATTCTTAGGGAGTATCACCGTCACTCGAAGGGCGGTAGGCCGACCGACCCCTCGGTGCGGGAGAGTCGGGTGCGGGAGAGCGGGGTGCCTGGGAGTGGGGTGAGGTCCCCCGCCGGTTATGGTGCAGAACACAGCGTGGTCGCTGCCTGTGCCGCGACCCGACACCGCTAACGAAGGGGATCGTACGACGTGGAGATTTCAGGAACAGCAGCACTCGTCACCGGTGGCGCGTCGGGCCTCGGAGCAGCAACCGCAGCACGTCTGGCAGGCGCCGGCGTCACGGTGTTCGGTCTCGATCTGCCGCAGTCCATCGAGCGCGCCGGAGACAGTGTCCCGGACGGCGTGACCCTCATTCCCGCCGACGTCACCAGTGAGGCCGAGGTCGAGGCCGCACTGGACACCATCGTCGAGTCCGGTGTGCCGCTGCGCATCGTCGTCAACTGTGCAGGCGTGGGCTGGGCGGGTCGCATCCTGTCCAAGAAGGGACCGCACGATCTCGAGCTGTTCCGCACGGTCATCACCATCAACCTGCTCGGCACGTTCAACGTGATGCGGCTGGCCGCCAACCGCATTCAGTCGCAGTCCACCGTCGACGACGCCGGCCAGCGCGGCGTTGTCATCAACACCGCATCGGTCGCCGCATTCGAGGGTCAGATCGGCCAGATCGCCTACACCGCCTCCAAGGGCGGCGTGCACGCGATGACCATCACCGCGGCCCGTGACCTGGCCCAGGTCGGCATCCGCGTGAACACCATCGCCCCCGGCATCGTCGACACCCCGATGCTCGCCGGTGTCACCGAGGAATACCGTCAGGGCCTCGAGGCGTCCGTGCCCTTCCCGTCGCGTCTCGCGCAGCCCAGCGAGTACGCCCAGCTGGTGCAGATGATCGCCGAGCACGACTACCTCAACGGCGAAACGATCCGCATGGACGGCGCGATCCGGATGGCACCGCGCTAGAAGTCCTTTCGCGTGTGGCCCCGACTTCTCGGGCGCGGGGTCACACGCGAGCGCGCAGGTCCGCCACGGTCGGGATCTCGTGCTCGGCGCGGTCGGACATCCACTCGCGCAACACTTTGGTGGCGAGCACATCGTCCTCGTTGTAGACGAGTAGCCGTTCTCGCTGGGTGTGATCGGGATCGGCGTCGTATCCGACGGCCTCGCGGTACCAGCCCATCGACGCCTCGCCGCCGGCTTCCTCGTCGCGCCAAGAGAATCCAGCCACCGGGGCAATCTTCTTCAGCCCCTTGCCGTTCGGGCAGATGAACTGGTCGCTGACGGCTTGATAGATATCCACCCACTGCTCGCTGTCGATGAATTCGCGTATCTGCGCCTCGGTGGG
>CAFBLX010000019.1_pt1 | contig 19754 bp, 17 predicted proteins | sample 7268311 | NCBI WGS metagenome assembly CAFBLX01 (sample SAMEA6814046, study PRJEB35770) | freshwater metagenome | biome: Freshwater; feature: Freshwater reservoir; material: water | place: Czech Republic | collected 2017-05-23 | depth 30m m | reverse complement strand
GTCACGTCGGGGACGTTCGCGCTCGATGGTGGCGAGTGGGAGGTCGACAACAACATCTGGTTGGTCGGTGACGACGACGAGGTGGTGATCGTCGATGCTGCGCATACGGCCGGTCCGATCGTCGATGCGGTCGCCGGTCGTGCTGTGCGGGCGATCGTGTGTACGCATGGTCACAACGATCATGTGACGGTCGCTCCGCAGTTGTCGGGGGAGTTGGATGCGCCGATTCTGCTGCATCCGGCCGATGATGTGTTGTGGGAGCAGACGCATCCGGGCATCGGGCATTCGGTGCTCGAGGACGGTCAGCGGATCACCGTCGCGGGGACGGAGATCGTGGCGTTGCACACTCCCGGTCATTCGCCGGGGTCGAGTTGTCTGTATCTGCCCGAGGCGGGTCAGTTGTTCTCGGGGGACACGTTGTTCTCCGGTGGGCCAGGGGCGACGGGTCGGTCGTATTCGGATTTCCCGACGATCATCGGCTCGATCCGGGATCGGTTGTTCGCGTTGCCCGCCGAGACCCGGGTCAACACCGGGCACGGAGACGGAACGAGTATCGGGGACGAGTCCCCGCACCTCGAAGAATGGATCGCCCGCGGGAATTGAGGTTCGATGTTTCGCAGCACAGTGTCAGCCATGCCCAGCTTGGGAGAAGTCTCTCCCGGCTGCCGGGGCGAGTCAGCCGGGGTTTGTCGGTGGCCCGAAGTAGGGTCCTGTCCGTGATCATCGTGAGTACGGACGGCTCTTGTCTGCGTAACCCCGGCGGAGCAATCGGGTGGGCGTGGGTCAATCACACGGGTCCGAGCAACTCCGGCGGCGAGCCCTCGGGCACCAACCAGGTAGCCGAGCTCCGCGCCTTGCTCGAGGCAGTGTTGGCCCACCCCGGCCCGGAGCCGTTGCTGATCGAATCGGACTCTCAGTACGCCATCAAGTGCGCGTCGGAGTGGCTGGCAGGCTGGAAGCGCAAGGGGTGGAAGACTGCGGGCGGCACCCCCGTGCGCAACCTCGATCTGGTGCAGAGCATCGAGCGAGCCATCACCGAACGCGAAGGGCCGGTGCGATTCCGGTGGGTTCGCGGCCACGTCGGCAATCACTTCAACGAAGCAGCCGACGCGCTGGCGGGCGAAGCCGCCCGTGCCATCGCGGCCGCCGGAGCGAACGCGGTGCCTGCACCGACCGAGGCTCGCAGCGGACCCGTTGCACAGAAGGAATCCGTTCCCGCTGCGCCGCGCCCGTCCGAACCGGAGATCGCCACCCTGTTCTGACGGCCGAGCCGCGCGCATGTTCCGGATCAGCCGCGGGGTCTCATCCGCGCGTTGGGTAGTTCCGGTGCGTGCAATCTGGGCCCGGGGTAGCCCTCCACGGTGCCGAACTGACCGTTCTCGGCCTCGTACGCGGCCCGATACTTCACCACGTCCTCATGGCTGCGGCCGACGAAGTTCCACCACATGACTATCTGTTCACCGAACGGCGGACCGCCCAACAGGAGGAATCGAACCGGTTCGCGGGCGGGATTGTGGAGCTGCATCGACCGGTGCCCGGGTTCGAGGTAGCCGAGTTCGGCTGCGGCCAGATCGGTCTCGTTCAGCGTCACCGATCCTTGGTCGACGACAACTCCGTGTTCGTAGGACTCGTCGATCTCGACGCTGACCCGCGCCCCGGCGTCGAGCACGATCTCCGCTCCGAGCAGTGGCGTGTACGTCGACACCGGCGAGGTCTCGCCCAGAAGCGATCCGAGAAACACCCGAGCGGTCAGGCCGGGCCGGGAGATCGAATCGGGAACGTAGTGCTCGAAAGTCGGTGCCACGAAACGGGATACGGCGGGCAGTGCCACCCACAGCTGCATCCCGTGCAGGATGTCGGTGTCGGGTGTCGACACCTCGGAGTGGCTGATGCCCTGCCCGGCCGTCATCAGGTTGAGCTCCCCGGGCCGCACCATCGCATGAGATCCGACGCTGTCGCGATGCTCGATCTCACCGGAGAACAGCCAGCTGACGGTCTGTAGGCCGGTGTGCGGGTGCGGTGCGACGTCCATGCGCGAGTGCTCGGGCCCGTAGTGGTCTGCGAAACACCATGCGCCGATGAGGGATCGGTCCTTGTGCGGCAGGGTGCGGCGCACCTTCATGGCACGAGGGCCGCCGAGTGGAACCTCGCGTGGGGTGAGGACCTGGATCATCAGTGCTCCCGGATGTCGGTCTGGGCGAGTCTGAGCTTGGTGCACAGACTGTCGAGTGTCCTGAGTTCGTCGGTGTCCAATGCATCGCCGACGTAGCGCCTGATGCGGGCGGCGTGTTTGCGTCCGATCGAGGCCTGCAGGTCTGATCCCGCGTCCGTCAGGCAGATCACGGTCCCGCGTTTGTCCGACGGATCATGCTCTCGGACAACGTAACCCATCGCCTCGAGTCGGTCGCACATCCGGCTCAGCGACGGTTGGCTGAGCAGGATCTCGTCGTTGAGTCGACGCAGTCGGAGTCTGCGGTCCGGGCTGGTGCTCAGGGTGAACAGCACGTCGTATTCGCGCATGCCGATCGGATCCCAGATGTCGTCGGCGGCGAACCGGCGCATCAGGGAAACCTGGGAGCGAAACAGCGACTCCCAGGCGTTCACCGCCACCTCCGTGTCAGACGGCAACTGCTGGTTCCTTCGCAGCGGCCGCGGCCTTCTCTGCCAGCATCGAGGCGTCGGTCGGAGGATTCTCCGGAACGCCGGCCGGGCGTCGGGCAGCGAATTCCTTGCGCAATACCGGTACGACGTCCTCGCCCAGGATGTCGAGTTGTTCGAGCACTGTCTTCAGCGGCAGGCCGGCGTGGTCCATCAGGAACAGCTGACGCTGGTAATCGCCGAAGTAGTCTGCGAATGCGAGCGTCTTCTCGATGACCTGCTGCGGAGATCCGACGGTCAGCGGGGTCTGCTCGGTGAACTCCTCCATCGTGGGGCCGTGGCCGTAGACGGGTGCGTTGTCGAAGTACGGTCGGAATTCGTTCACCGCGTCCTGGCTGTTCTTGCGCATGAACACCTGACCGCCGAGACCGACGATGGCCTGGTCGGCGCGGCCGTGGCCGTAGTGCTCGTAGCGCTCCCGGTAGAGATCGATGAGCTGGATGTAGTGCTCTTTCGGCCAGAAGATGTTGTTCGCGAAGAAGCCGTCACCGTGGTAGGCGGCGATTTCTGCGATCTCCGGGCTGCGGATCGACCCGTGCCAGACGAACGGCGCAATGTCGTCGAGCGGACGGGGAGTGGACGTGAACCGGTCGAGTGGCGTCCGGAAGTTTCCCTCCCACGTGACGACGTCCTCGGTCCACAGGCGTCGCAGCAGCTGGTAGTTCTCCAGAGCCAATGGGATGCCCTGACGGATGTCCTGTCCGAACCACGGGTAGACCGGGCCGGTGTTGCCGCGACCCATGATGAGGTCGACGCGTCCCTCGGACAGATGCTGGAGCATCGCGTAGTCCTCGGCGATCTTGACCGGGTCGTTCGTCGTGATCAGCGTCGTCGACGTCGACAGGATCAACTTCTCGGTGGTGGCCGCGATGTAGCCGAGCATGGTCGTCGGTGACGAGGGTACGAACGGCGGATTGTGATGCTCGCCGGTCGCGAAAACATCCAGACCAACGTCCTCGGCATGCTTGGCGATGGTGACCATCGATCGAATGCGCTCGTGCTCGGAGGGCGTCGTCCCGGTGGTGGGGTCGGTGGTGACATCTCCGACGGTGAAGATTCCGAACTGCATGGCGTGCTCCTACCCGAACGACAAGTTCATGCGTTTGCATTGACTATGCCGTACAACCGGGGTGCGGTCCGGGTTATTTCCGCGGCGGTCACTGCACGAGCGACGCGGTTCCGGTGAGCAACCGCACGTCGTACGACTCGGTCGGGCCGTGCTGCTCGGTGGTTCCGCCGTGCACGGTGTACAGCACTGCGTACGAGGTGAACGTGACGTCCTGGCCGTCGTCCGTATCGATGTTGACGCGGGGCAGAACGACGAGCAGGTGGGTCCGGTTACCGTCCGAGAGGGTCTCGACGACGGTCCGCACCTCGAATCCCAGATCGGATCGGGTGACGTCGGTGGATTCCAGCGTCTCTCCACTGAGGACGAGCTGCGCCGCCCACACTCCGGCGGAGCGATGGGCGTCGACGGTTCCGGTGAGGTCGTCACCGCTGAAGTCGTAGTGGTTCGCTGCTGTGAAAGGCATGGTCACAGGCTATGCCTCGGTCGGTGAAAAAACTTCGAAAGAATTTCCCATCCGCTACCCATCCACCCGGCGACGGGCCCCGAATGGTCAATGAGACACCCGCTACTGCTGTCGCCCCCGACCGCCGTCAGTAGTGGGTGTCTCCCTTTGTTTTGCAGTGGCTCCGTCTTGGACGCCATAGGTGGGCCGTGAGCCCGTATCGGCCTTCCGATTCCCTAGCATCGACTTCATGGCGTTTCGTATCGTTCCTGTCACGGCCGAGTCGTGGCGGTCGTTCCGTGCGCTTCGCCTCGAGATGTTGGCAGATTCGCCGAAGGCCTTCGGCGAGACTCTCGATGCTGCGTCGCGGCAATCGGACGACGACTGGCTGCGGCGAGCCGCCGAAACCAGTTCTGCGCTGTCGTGTGGATTCGCCGCGGTGGACGACGCCGGTCGATGGGTAGGGATCATGCGGGCTCGGGTCGAGGACGGCAGGACATTTCTGCTGGGCGTCTACGTGACGCCGCTCCTGCGGGGCGAAGGCTTGGCCGAAGCCTTGCTGCTCGAAATCGAGCGGTGGGCCGGCAAACGTGGGCACGACCAGCTGACGCTGGAGGTGCACGAGCACAATCAACGCGCCCAGGCGTTCTATCGGCGCATGGGATTCAACGACACCGGTGACAGAGTCCCTTACCCCCTTGCTCCCCAGGAGCACGAAGTTGTGATGACGAAACCTTCTGTCGTGACGTAGTTCTCGTCGAAGAGGAAAGATGTTGCGAAACCCCGGCTTCCGATATCGGTCTATCTCGCCGGGATTCCGTCTCAGAACGGGTAGCCGACTCCAGTGAGTTTCTCGCTGGCGTCCCACAGCTGGGCTGCGAGTGCGGGATCCTGAGCCATCTTGGTCATGCTCGCCGGGCCCGGCTTGCCGCGGGACTCGAACAGCGATGTGGGACCGCTGTAGGTACCGCCGCCTGCGACGTCGACCGCATAGAGTGTGGGAAGCGCTCCGGCACGGGCGGACTGAGAGATGAACTTCAGTCCGATCGGTGCCAGGGTCGCCAGGATCTTGTTGCTGCCCAAGCCGTCCGGGCTCGAGTAGAGCTCGGTCGACGAGATGCCGGGGTGTGCCGCATTGCTGGTGACCTTGGATCCGGCCTTGTCGATCCGACGCTGCAGTTCCAGCGCGAACAGGATGTTCGCGAGCTTGGAGTTCGCGTATCCACGTTGCGCGTTGTAGCCACGCTCGAGCTGGAGGTCGTCGAAGTCGAGCTTGGGGCGCTGACGGTGCGCGACCGAGGCGACGGTCGTGATCTTCGCGTCGGCGGCGAGCTTGGGGAACAGCAAACCGGTCAGCGCGAAGTGGCCGAGGTGGTTGGTGCCGATCTGGAGCTCGAACCCATCCTTGGTTTCGGTTCGCTTCGCCGGCATCATGACGCCAGCATTGTTGATCAGAATGTCGATCGATTCGGGAGCCGACTCGGCGTACTTGCGGACCGAACCGAGATCGGCCAGGTCGAGGGTGGCCGTGTCGACAGTTCCGTTCGGGGCCTCCGCGCGGATCTTCGCCGCTGCGGCGTCGGCCTTGTCCTGGTTGCGGCAGGCGAGCGTCACGTGATCGCCGCGCTTGGCCAGCTCCAAAGCTGTGTAGTAGCCGATACCGGTATTCGCTCCGGTGATGACAACGCGTTTCTGCTTGGTTTCGGGCACGGCAACAGGCTACCGGTCTGTTTTAGAATGCGCCGGTGAGTACAGCAGAACCCCTTTTTCCGACAGGGATCGGAAACCCCGCGATGCGGGCATTGCGAGCTGCGGGATATACCTGTCTCGACGACCTGGCCGGGGTGCCCGCTGCTGAGCTCGCGTCACTGCACGGAGTCGGACCGAAGGCAGTGAGGATCGTTCAGGAAGCGCTCGAGCGCACCGGCAGGTCACTGAGCTGAACGGTCACGTCCAATGTCCGGGACGGGTCAACGCCTCGGGTAGCTGTGTCGATCTGTCACCGAGCGCCGCATTGATCTGGAATTGCGTCGCGAAGATCGTCTCGCGCAGATTCGCACCGCGGAGATCGGCACCGCGAAAATCGGCCCCGATCAGGTCGGCCCAGCGCAAGTCGGCACCGCGCAGATTCGCCCCGATCAGGTACGTGCCCCGCAAGCTCGCACCGCGGAGGTCCGCACCGGCCAGCTTGGCCCCGATCATGTCGCGTCCGCGGTAGTTCTTCTTCTTGCCCGACACCTCTGCGCGCACCAGATCGCTTGCATCGAGCAGCGCCTCGTTGACCCGCGAGCGCACTGCGAAGACGTCGACCGACAACAGGACCTCGGGAGTCTCCGACGTGAGAGCGTCCAGCTCCTCGTACTCGTGGGTAAGCCGGCTGTGCAGGGATGCGGTCGATGTCCGGCCACGTGCATCTGCCAGGTACCAGAGCAACTCGTGCAGATCCCGCATGATCGGGAACACCGCGAACATCTCCGACGAGTTCGACGGCGTTTCTCGCCAGTCCCGTCCCGCGAACGTCGATTGCGACACTTTCTGCCCAGCACCGAAACAGTCGTACACCGTGCATCCGGGAAAGCCCTTCTCCCGAAGCGACGAGTGGATGCCGCAGCGCGAGTCCTTCTGAAGGTTGCGGCACGGTTCCCCGGCGGCTTTGTCGACGGCGAAATCCGACGACTTGGCGAAGGGCAGAGCAACGCAACAGAGTCCGAAGCAGCTGCCGCAATCGGCGAGCAGATTCTCGGGTGGGCTCATGTGTTCACTCTGTCCTTCGGGCAGCCGCAGCGTCAAACGAGAATCGTCACTCCGGACGTCGGAGGAGTGCGACGAGCTTCTTCGGGGCCCGGGTGCAGTAGCTCTCCGTGATCAGCTCGCCGAGTTCCGTTCGATCCACCGACTCGTCGAGCAGCATGCCGATGATCTCGGGTCCCCAGCCGGGGGCGAAGAAGCCGTCCTGCCTCGACAATGCGTCGAGTTCTATTCCTCGGGAACGGAATACGAGGACGTGAGCCGGTCCGTCGGTCCCCGCTGCTGTTGCGAATGCCGGAGGAGTGCCGTCGACAATGTCGAGGACGTGGGCGAAGGTGCGGCCACGTACCCGCCATCGGGTACCGACCCACGCCTGCTCCTCGTAGGTCTCGGGCAACGCCAGACACATCTGTCGGACCTCGGGTTCCCAGTTCATTCGACTCCCTGTGACACATGCCGGGCTACAGTATTTCAGCGCGGGGCAGTTGGGCGCAGGCACTTGGAGGAGGCTCCATCCATGGTGAGACCCGAGTACGACGAGGTCGTGTCCGGTCTGCGCGGGGCCGGCTGCGTGTTCGCGGAAGAAGAAGCCGACATTCTGGTCGAATCCGCATCGGACAGCGACGATCTCGCCGCCCTGCTCGCTCGCCGTATCGCCGGGGAACCGCTCGAACACATCGTCGGCTGGGTGTGGTTCTGTGGTCGACGCGTCGCCGTCGAACCGGGGGTATTCGTACCCCGTCGGAGAACTGAATTCCTGGTGAATTGCGCTGCAGCACTGCAGCCGTCGCGATTATTGGACATGTGCTGCGGATCAGGTGCGGTAGGACTGTCGGTCGGTGGCGTCACCGAATTACATGCCGCCGATCTCGACGCGGCGGCCGTGGAATGCGCCACGCGCAACCTGGCTGCCGTCGGGGGTACGGTGCACCGCGGCGATCTGTACGACGCCTTGCCGCCGGAGTTGCTCGGATCCTTCGATGCGATAGTGGTCAACGCGCCGTACGTCCCGACGGCCCACATCGAACTGATGCCGCGAGAAGCGCGATTGCACGAGCCGCGGATCGCGCTCGACGGCGGCGAAGACGGTGCCCGATTCCACCGTCTCGTGGCCGAGGGGGCACCTGCATGGTTGTCCCCCGGCGGTCACTTGCTGATCGAAAGCAGTGCTGCACTGGCTGATTCGACTCTGCGGGCAGTGCGCGACTGCGGATTCCACGCGCGGGTGAGCGCATCGGACGAATTCGACGCGGTGGTCGTGATCGCTTCGCGTACGTGACGAGACGAGTGCCACACCGCCGGTTTCGGCGGCGCGTTTCGGCGGTGCGTTTCGGCGGTGCGTTTCGACCGAGGCGTTTCGTGGCATACCCCAACGGATCCCGATAGAGAAAAGAGGCTGTTCGACCATGACTACTTTGCTGTTCGCGGTAACCGCTGCCGACCATTGGACCCTGAACGACGGAAGCAAGCACCCCACCGGGTACTGGGCCGAGGAGCTCGTCGAGTCCCATCGCACATTCGTCGAGGCCGGGTGGGACATCACGGTGGCGACGCCGGGTGGCAAGGCTCCGGTCGTCGACGAGGGCAGCCTGGCCGTCGACGCGAACGGTGGCGACGAGCAGAAGGTGGCGGACCAGAAGAGCTACCTGGCCTCGATCGAGTCGATCCTGTCCTCGCCCGCGAAGCTGGAAGACCAGAAGGCCTCCGACTTCGACGTCGTGTTCGTCCCCGGTGGCCACGGGCCCATGGAGGACCTCGCCGTCTCGACGAGCTTCGGTGCCCTCGTGGTCGACTTCCTCGATGCGAACAAGGTGGTCTCGGCGGTGTGCCACGCACCGGCGGCCCTGCTGCCTGCCGTCCGTACCGACGGCTCCTGGGCTTTCGACGGGTACGAGCTCACCGGCTTCACCGACGAGGAAGAGACCCAGGCCGGGCTCGCAGACAAGGCCCCATGGCTCCTCGAGACCCGGCTGCGCGAGAACGGCGCCAAGTTCGAGAACGCCGACGCCTGGTCGCCACATGTGGTCGTCGACCGCAACCTCTACACGGGCCAGAACCCCGCATCGACGCGTCCTCTCGCGGAGAAGCTGGTCAGCGCCCTGAAGTAGGACGCCGTGGACGGTCGGTGTTCTGCCCACGGAGAACATCGACCGCTCGGGGAACATCACTACTCCTTTCGAAGTTGAGCCCCTATAGCTCAACCCTTTGGAGGAGAAGTGACCGAAACCGTTCGTGTCCCCGTACTGTTCCTGACCGACCCGATCGTCCTGCCCGGAATGGTGGTGCCCGTCGAACTCGACGAGGCCGCACGCGCCGCCGTCGACGCAGCGAAGGCAAGCAACGACGGCACGCTGCTCGTCGCTCCCCGACTCGAAGATCGGTACGCCGCTTATGGCGTTCTCGCCACCATCGTGCAGATGGGACGGTTGGCCGACGGTCGCCCGGCCGCCGTCATCAAGGCAACTCGTCGTGCGCACATCGGCCACGGGGTCAGTGGCCCCGGGGCGGCCCTGTGGGTCGAGGCCGAGCCCGTCGCCGATACAACCCCGAACGACGACCTCAAAGCGCTTGCAGCCGAATACAAGCAACTCGTCGTGGCGATGCTGCAACGCCGCGACGCGTGGCAGGTGATCGACTCGGTCAACAAGCTCACCGACCCCGGCGCGATCGCCGATACCGCGGGCTACGCGTCGTACCTGACTGACGTCCAGAAGCGGGATCTGCTCGAAACACCTGACGTGGCAACGCGTCTGACATCGCTGATCGAGTGGACCAAGGCTCACTTGGCCGAGGTCGAGGTCAACGACAAGATTTCCGGTGACGTCCGAGAGGGCATGGAGAAGACACAGAAGGAGTTCCTCCTGCGTCAGCAGCTCGCCGCTATCCGAAAAGAACTGGGCGAGGACGAACCCGACGGTGCGGACGACTACCGCGGCCGCGTGGAGGCTGCGGACCTGCCAGAGAAGGTGCGCGAACAAGCGCTCCGTGAAGTGGGCAAGTTGGAGCGGGCCAGTGATCAGAGCCCCGAGTCGGGGTGGATTCGCACCTGGCTCGACACCGTGCTGGACCTGCCGTGGAACAACACCACGACCGACAACACCGACATCGATTCGGCGCGAGCCGTTCTCGATGCCGACCACCACGGCCTCGACGACGTGAAGGACCGCATCGTCGAATATCTGGCCGTTCGCGCACGGCGCTCCGAGCGGGGTATGCAGTCCGTCGGCGGACGCGGCTCCGGTGCAGTCATGGTGCTCGCCGGACCTCCCGGTGTCGGTAAGACCTCGTTGGGCGAATCGGTGGCCCGCGCTCTCGGTCGTACCTTCGTCCGTGTTGCCCTCGGTGGGGTTCGCGACGAGGCCGAGATCCGCGGCCACCGTCGCACCTACGTCGGCGCATTGCCGGGCCGCATCGTGCGGGCGATCGGCGAGGCGGGATCGATGAATCCTGTTGTGCTGCTGGACGAGATCGACAAGGTCGGTTCGGACTACCGTGGTGATCCCAGCGCCGCACTGCTCGAGGTACTGGACCCGGCGCAGAACCACACGTTCCGCGACCATTACCTCGATCTGGATCTCGACCTGTCCGACGTCGTGTTCCTTGCCACCGCCAACGTGATCGATCAGATTCCCGGCCCACTGCTCGATCGCATGGAGCTGGTGACCATCGATGGATACACCGAGGACGACAAGGTCGTCATCGCTCGGAACTACCTGCTTCCGCGTCAGATGGAGAGGGCGGCAGTCACATCCGACGAGGTGACCGTCACCGACGCCGCACTGCGCAAGATCGCTGCCGACTACACCCGAGAGCCCGGGGTGCGGCAACTCGAACGCTTGCTGGCCAAGGCTCTACGTAAGGTGGCGACGAAACTTGCGGGCACCACGGACGCGCTCGAGATCGACGAGCCGGATCTGGTGACCTACCTCGGTCGTCCGCGCTTCACCCCCGAGGCGCACGAGCGAACCGAAGTACCGGGTGTCGCAACGGGTCTGGCGGTAACCGGGCTCGGCGGCGACGTGCTGTTCATCGAGGCGGCCTCCACCGAGGGCGACGCGGGCCTCACGCTCACCGGCCAGCTCGGCGACGTGATGAAGGAGTCGGCGCAGATCGCGCTGTCCTACGTGCGAGCGCACGCAGCTCGATTCGGCGTCACTGCCGAATCACTGGATCGCAGTATCCATGTGCACGTTCCGGCCGGGGCAGTGCCCAAGGACGGTCCTTCGGCGGGCGTGACGATGGTGACGGCCCTGGTGTCGATGGCCACCGGGCGTCCGGTGCGGTCGGACGTGGGAATGACCGGAGAGGTGACGCTCAACGGACGTGTGCTGCCGATCGGTGGAGTCAAGCAGAAGCTGTTGGCGGCTCAGCGCGCCGGGCTGAAGACGGTGTTCATTCCGGCACGCAACGAACCCGATCTGGACGACGTCCCTGCGGAGGTCCTGGAGGCGTTGGACGTTCGGCCGATGACCGACGTGGCCGACATCCTGGCGCTCGCGCTGGAACCGGCGGAAGCTGCCGCGGCCGCGTGAGGTGACGGCGACCGTTCTCGGGCTCTGCTTGACCTCGAGTTCGGTCGAGGTTCTACGTTGGTGTCATGAGCATGGAGATGACCGCGTGGAACCAGATGTATCGCACGATGAACAGCTCCGGCGCGCAGTCTTCGTTCTCCAAGGAGACTGCGCGCCGGATCCTGTCGTTCGCAGCACCGCATCGACGCGCCCTCGGCGGCTTCCTGGTGCTCAGCGTCGCGCTGGCGGTGCTTGCGGTGGCAACTCCGGTATTGGCCGGGCGGGTGGTCAACGCGATCGTCGACGGGCGAGAGCTACGTGTGGTGGTGCTGCTGGCTCTGGCCATCGCGGTGATCGCCATCGTGGACGCAGGCTTCGGTCTGATCAACCGGTGGCTCTCGTCCAACATCGGTGAGAGTCTGATTCTGGATCTGCGCACCGCAGTGTTCGACCATGTACAGCGGATGCCGATCGCCTTCTTCACCCGCACCCGAACCGGCGCTCTGGTCAGTCGCCTCAACAACGATGTCATCGGTGCCCAACGCGCATTCAGCACCACGTTGTCCGGAGTCGTCAGCAACGTGGTGACGCTGGCTCTGACGCTCGTGGTGATGATCGGAATCTCCTGGCAGATCACTCTGCTCGCGCTGATCCTGTTGCCGGTGTTCGTGCTGCCGGCCCGTCGCATGGGTCGACGGCTCGCACGTCTGCAACGTGAAGCGGCAGCACACAATTCGGCGATGAGCACCCAGATGACCGAGCGTTTCTCGGCGCCGGGAGCGACACTGGTCAAACTGTTCGGGCACCCCGACCAGGAATCCGTCGAGTTCGCGGTTCGAGCCGCCCGAGTCCGCGACATCGGAGTTCGGAGCGCGATGGTGCAGACCGTGTTCGTCACGGCGCTCACCCTGGTGTCGGCTCTGGCCCTCGCCGTGGTCTACGGACTCGGCGGCTTCTACGCACTCAGTGGTCGACTGGACCCGGGTTCGGTTGTCGCACTGTCCCTTCTGCTGGCCAGGCTCTACGCGCCGCTGACCGCACTGGCGAGTGCCCGTGTCGAGGTCATGAGCGCGCTGGTCAGTTTCGAGCGAGTGTTCGAGGTGCTCGATCTCGTTCCTCTGATCGCCGACAAGCCGGACGCGACGGTGCTGCCCCCGGGGCCGGTGGCCGTCGAACTCGACGACGTCAGGTTCGCATACCCGTCGGCCGACAAAGTGTCGCTCGCGTCCCTGGAGGAGGTAGCAACTCTGGATTCCCGTGGCGGCGAAGAGGTTCTGCACGGTGTGTCGTTCCGGGCCGAACCCGGTCAGATGGTCGCCCTGGTGGGTACCTCCGGTGCGGGCAAGTCCACGATCGCGCAACTGATCGCTCGGTTGTACGACGTCGACAGCGGCGCAGTGCGGCTCGGCGATGTCGACGTGCGAGACCTGACCGCCGAATCCGTTCGCAACACAGTGGGAATGGTGACTCAGGACGGTCATCTGTTCCACGAAAGCATTCGCTCGAATCTGCTGCTGCCACGGCCCGACGCCACCGAGGACGAACTGTGGGACGCACTGTCGCGGGCCAGGCTCGCCGATCTCGTGCGTTCCTTGCCCGACGGGCTCGAGACAATCGTCGGCGAGCGCGGCTACCGCCTGTCCGGCGGGGAGCGTCAACGCCTGACGATCGCACGGCTGCTGATCGCGCAGCCACGGGTGGTGATACTCGACGAGGCCACGGCCTCACTGGATTCGACGTCCGAGGCCGCCGTGCAGGCAGCGCTGGCCGAGGCGCTCGAGGGCAAGACGTCGGTGGTGATCGCGCACCGGCTCTCGACCATCCGAGCAGCGGACGCCATCCTGGTGATCGAGAACGGACAGGTCATCGAGCGCGGAACACACGACGAGCTCCTCGCAGCGGGCGGCCGCTACGAGGAGCTGCATCGAACACAGTTCGCGCACACCGTGCCAGCGGAGTGACCTAGGAAAGCCGGGAGCGCAGCCTGCGGAGTGACCTAGGAAGGCCGGGAGCGCAGCCTGCGGAGTGAGCTATGAAGGCCGGGAGCGCAGCCTGCGGAGTGACCTATGACATCGGATCTGGGACCACGGTGGCCGGGTCGTTGTCGGTTGCGGCGGCCAGCATCGGGGTGAATCCGTCGATTGCGTAGTCGAGGGACAGTGGGCTCGAGTAGCCGAGAGCCGACGGTAGGTCGGTGCTGAACGAGCCGATGTAGACGGTGCGGTCCTGCTTCACGACGTCGAGTGCGGCGATCAGCGGGTTTGCCTGCAGTTGTTCGCGGCTCTGTCCGGCGATGACGAGGACGTCGGTGTCGAGTCGGCTGAGGTTTTCGGGGCTGACCGTTTCGCTGGCGTCGGGGATCTCGAAGCCGAGGTCGGTGAAGAACAGTGCTCGGATGTCGTCCTTACCGAGAACGAAGTAGCTGCCGTCGTCCATGACGAACGCGAGTGTCAGTGCCTTGCCGGCGAACTGAGGGTTGTCGGTCTGGGTGGTCTCGAACTTCTGCTCGAGCTCGGCAGTTCGCTCGTCGGATTCCTGCTTCTTGCCCAGTGCCTCGCCGACCACGGCGAATTCCTGCTGCCACGTGGCCGCGGGGACGTCGTCGTATCCACCGATGTCTGCGATCGTCGGCGCCATCGCCGAAAGTTGGTCGTACTGGCCTTGATCGATGAACGAGTACGGTCCGAGGATCAGATCGGGTGACTGCGCTGCAATCTGCTCGAGGTTCAGGTCGGTGCTGCCGACCTCGGGGATCTCGGTGCCGCCCAATGCTTCCTGGGCCCACGGGCGTTGGCGGTAGTCGTAACTGAGATTTCCACGGGTGGCGACGGGCTTGACTCCGAGCGCCAGCGCGAAGTCCTGCTCGTTGAATCCGATGGTCACGACGCGGGAGGGTGCGGCGTCGATGACCGTCTCACCGAAGTGGTGCTCGATGGTGACGGGAAAGTTGGCACCGTTCTCGGAGTTACCTGAGGCAGTGGGTTCGTCGCTCGACGAACAGCCGACCGCCAGTGCCATGACTGCGGCACCGGCGGCGACTACGTGGACGGTCTTCTTCATGGGGACTCCTCGCGCGTGTGTTTGCGAGGTTAGCCTAACCGACCCATGCGCTCATCCAGCACGCACCGGGTCGGACAATACGGTCAGCAGTTGGAAACGGCGGGCACTCCGGCGAACCGCTGATCGATCCATTCCAGAGCCTGCGGCAGGCCGAGTACGGCAGCGGTCAGGTGATCGTTGCTGGGTACCTGGACCTCGGTGACGTTGACCCCGGCCCGGCAGTACCGGGCAATCGTGTTGTCGATCGAGCTGACCGGGATGAGCGCATCGGTGGGACTGTGCCACTCGAAGTACGGAGCTTTCGGCACACCGGGGTACATCTCGACGCTGTTCTCGTTGACGGCCGCGATCATCTCCGGGCTGTTCATCAGGTCCAACGTGCCCGCGACCTCCATCGCGCTCTTACCGGCTCCGGCGGCGATGATGTCGTTGGTGCATCCGTTCTGGATCTCGCTTTCGATCTGCTTGCCCAACGGGTTCAACTGGGAGCTGATCGGAATGCGAGTGGGGTACTCACGCTCGAGGCCGAGCGCAGCGGCGAAGGCGAGACCGAACACCGGGTGGGGTGCGAAACCGAGATCGCGAGCCATGCGCTCGAGGTTCATCGGAGCACCGCCCGCGGCGCTGCCGACGATGTTCAGCTCGGGCGCGTAGTCGTTCTGCAACGCTGCTGCCCACGCCGTCGCCATGCCGCCACCGGAGTATCCGGCCAAGGCAACCGGGCTCTGCCGCAGCTGCAGCGGATCGAAACGCTGGGTGGCGCGGATGCTGTCGAGCACGATCTGTCCGCCGAGCTTGGCTGCACCGTAGGCACTGTTGGGGCCGAGGTGATCGGCGATGACAACCGTCCAGCCACGCTGCAGAACGGCGTTCAGCGCGGGTGCCTCGCGGATCGCCAGATTGGGATCGTTGGACCAGAGCGCTTGTGACGGTGCACATTCGAGACCGAGTGCGTTGATGATGTGTTGGTAAGACAGCACCGGCCCGTTGGGGGCTTTGTTGCGGGGGACCAGCACGGTGTTGATCGCCGCGATGGGATTACCCGCCGAATTCGTGGAGCGGAACTTCAGCTGCCACACGTCGACGTCGAAGAAGCCGGGAGGTGGCGGCATCGGCCGGCTGGAGATCACGTCCCCCGGTGCCATAGCGGCGAGGTCGGCGGGCGGAGCGTAGAAACCGTCCGATATCGGCGTCGGAAACAAGGGCGCCGCAGCGGCCTGACCTGGGCCGACAAGCGTCGAACAGAGAACGGCAACCGCCGTTATGCTGACAGCGCCTGCCAATTTGAGAACCCGCATCTGGTAAACCCCTCCATGCCTGAATCGAAACGGCGCGCGTCTCGACGATTCGGCAAGCCCCCGTAGAGCTGGCCCGCAACTCGATATAGCTATTGATCTGTGACTCGTTACGCCCCCCGGGCGACGATGAGCGCAACGGTACGCACCCAGCGATTCTATGGCAACCGAAGAACGGTCTTTCTGCCGGTTTCTGTGACTCGGCCAAATCCGCTGCTGGGCAGTTGGCGTCGGCTACTCGGGAACGACGTCCGTCGGCGACTTGTCCGGTCGCAATCCGCGCCAGCTCGGGTGGCGAAGATGGCCGGATTCTGTCGCCTCGTAGTACCGCACTTCTCCGACGAGAACCGGTTCCACCCAAACGGCACCGCGCCTGTCGGCCGTCGGAAGCGTCGTGGAGAAAGGACTCTCCGACGTTTCCAGCGGAGCCAGCGCTGCGGCCAGTGAATCGAGCGCGCGATCGTCGAAACCGGTGCCGACGCGACCGACGTAGCGAAGGCCGTCGCCGTCGGGGATTCCCATCAACAGCGAGCCGAATCCGCCGGAGCGACGTCCTTGGCCGCGTCGCCAACCGCCGATCACGACTTCTTGCGTGCGCCAGTTCTTGTACTTGATCCAGGTGTGGGCGCGCTTGCCCGGCTGGTAGATCGAATCGGTGCGCTTGGCGACGACTCCCTCCCACCCCCGTTCCCGGCTCTCGGCGATGGCGTCGGCAGCCGAACCCGTCAGCAACGGCGGCACCAGAACCGAGTCGAGGCCGGTGGTGAGCAATTCCAACAATCGTCTCCGGTCGGAGTACTTCTTGCGCACGAGGGAAGTGCCGTCGAGATGGAGCAGGTCGAAGGCGATGAACCGGATGTCGTCGCGGGCGGCGTTCTGCAGCTTCTCGAAGCTGCTGATGCCGTTGCTGTCGAAGACGACCACTTCACCGTCGATGACGGCGTCGTGATCGGCCAGGTCCTCGGCGAGAGACCCGATGGCTCCGAACTTCTCGGTGTAGTCGTTTCCGCTTCGGGTGCGCAGGGTCATCGAACCGTGAGTCAATTCCGCGACGATGCGGAAGCCGTCCCATTTACCCTCGAACGACCACTCGTCCTCGGGTAGATCGAGTATGTCGCCCACTGTTGCAAGCATCGGTGAGATGTTCTTCAGCACCGGCTTGTCCGTCGGCGGGCTGTCCATTTTTGTCGAGTGCTCTCCGGGTTGGTCCTTCATCAGGTGCATGAGCCACTGGTTGCCCTTGGTGCGGATGAGGGCGAACCTGCCGCGTGCTTTGGCTCCGTGCAGAACGACGATGACTTCGTCGTCTCTCCACTTCTCGAGTTCGTAGGTTCCGCTGTCCCAGATCGAGACGTCTCCGCCGCCGTACTCGCCCTTGGGGATTCGTCCGGAGAACGTCGCATATTCCAGCGGGTGGTCCTCGGTGTGGACGGCCAGACGGTTCTGCCCGCTCTCGACCGGGATGTTCTTGGGGACGGCCCACGACACCAAGACTCCATCGTGCTCGAGCCTGAAGTCGTAGTGCAGGCGTCGGGCATGGTGTTCCTGAATCACGAACGTATCGTCGTTACCCTGGGGCTCGGCGGCTTTCGGGATGGGCTCCGGAGTTCGGTCCGAGCTACGCATGCTGCGGTACTTGCCGAGCTTGTCCGTGCCGGAGGTGTCGTGTTCGTCCGCTGCCGGCTTCGGATCGAGGTCAGCCAATAGGTCTCCGGTGTCGTGGAACCGTTCCAGAACTTCCTGGAATCGAAGTTGTTGCAGTCCCGGCGATTCGAGCTCCTCCCAGGTTCGGGGGGCCGCGACGGTGGGTAGGGAACGGCCCCGAAGTGAGTACGGCGCAACGGTTGTCTTCTTTCCGTTGTTCTGACTCCAGTCGACGAACACTCGACCCGTGCGCTTCGCTTTCGCCATCGTGGCGGTCACCCGATCCGGTGACCGTTCTTCGAGCAGGGTGGCGACGCGTTTGGCGACGGTGGATGCGCCGGACGTCGACAGCGGTTTGTCCAGCGGTACGTACAGGTGAATTCCCTTGCTGCCGCTGGTGACCGGGTACGCGGTCATGCCGATGTCTGCAATGAGGTCACGTATTTCGCAGGCCACCTCAGCGCATCGGGCGAGGTCGACGTCGTCGCCGGGATCTAGGTCGAAGACCATGCGGGTGGCAGGGCCGGGTTCGGTGCCGTCGAAACGCCATTGCGGCACGTGCGCTTCGATGGCCGCCTGCTGCCCGAGCCACACCAGATCCGCTGCGGTGGAGAACAACGGGTAGGTGACGACTCGGTCGGAATGCTGCATGGATCGGCGGTCGAGCCAGTCGGGTGCGGATGCGGCGAGATTCTTCTCGAAGAACGAGGATTGTTCGACGCCGTTCGGCCACCGCTTGCGGGTCACGGCGCGTCCTGCGACGTGCGGCAGCATCGCCGGGGCGATGGCAGCGTAGTACTCGATGATGTCGCTTTTGGTGGTGCTGGTTTCTGGGAACAGCACCTTGTCGAGGTTGGTGACGGAGACCTTTCGGCCTTCGATCTCGAGCGTGGCCATCGTCTCAGGTTAGTGCTCGCCGTCTGAACCTGCGAGCAAGTTGTGACAGGCTCGAATGCATGGCAACGATCAGTGTCTCGGTACAGATGCCCGAGAACCCTCAGGGCGCGTGGGACAAGGCTTCCGCGCTCGACCGGTTCGACGAGTGGATGACCATCCACGGTGGTTGGTGCAGTCCGCCGCCGAACAAGGTCGGCAAGGGCACAAAGGTCGAGTCGCTGGTGAAGGTGAAGGGTTTCAAGAACACGATCAACTGGGAGTTCACCGAGTACGAAGAGCCGAAGCTGATCGAGATGTCGGGCCGCGGCAAGGGTGGAGTGAGGATCTCGCTGACCGTCCACGTGCGTGAGGCCGAGGGCGGTTCGGAGCTGACACTCGACGCGAAATTCGGTGGGGGCGTGCTGTTCGGCCCGGTGGGTTCGGTGGTCGCCCGTGCACTCGATACCGATGTGAAGCAGTCGGTGGCGAACCTGGCTGCATTGAAGTGACGGCATCTCGGGATTCCTGAAGTAGCTGTCGGACAATCTCTTCCAGCCCCGCAACGTGTTCTCGGTGCGGGGCTGGTGTGCGTTCGAGGGGCCTATGCGATGTGGGGGCCTGCTCGGGCGTGGGATTGTCTCGGTTGTCGGTAGGGGTCGACGGATGCCGGGGGTACGAACCAGGGGTGTTGATCGGTGCCGATGAATACTTCCCAGTCGCTGTGGTGGATGAGTCGGTGGTGGAATCCGCACAGGAGGACGAGGTTGTTCATGTCGGTGGGTCCGCCGTCGGTCCAGTGCCAGATGTGGTGACCTTCGGTCCAGGCGGCGGGTCTTCCGCAGCCGGGGAACGCGCACCCGTGATCGCGGGCGGTCAATGCTCGTTTCTGTTTCGCGGTGACGGTGCGGGCGGTGCGGGCGAGGTTGAGTGGGTTGCCGTTCTCGTCCATGACGATGGCGGTGAGAAGACAATCGCAGGCGAGTTGGCGAGAGGTGTTGCGGGAGAGCGGGCCCATCCACGGCAGCCAGCCGACGGTGGTGCCGTCGCCGAACAGGTCCCGATATGCGCCACGATCCGCAGTCACTGAACCGGCCTCGTTGTTGGTTTCTGCTGTGGTGTCGATGTCGACCGGGTCGACCAGGTCTGAGTCGAATTCTGTTGTAGCGCGTGTGGTTTCGTCATCGGTGATGTCGTCACTGCTCTGGCTGGCCAGGCTCTGGAGGTCCTGCAACCGGATGTGCAGGTTGACGTGCGGCTTCTCACCGCCCTCGGTGGGGCGGTCACTGGAGGCGAGGTAGCGGTCGAGGATGTGCCCGAAGGCGTCGGCTCTGCGCTTGGCGGGGCTGCGGTCGTCTGGGGTGCCGTCTGCGGCGGGTCGGGGTTCGGTCAGCGGTGAGAGTGCGGTGAGCAGCTTTTCTCCGGTGATCGCATCGAAATCCATCTTCGCCACG
>CAFBLX010000018.1_pt1 | contig 19913 bp, 26 predicted proteins | sample 7268311 | NCBI WGS metagenome assembly CAFBLX01 (sample SAMEA6814046, study PRJEB35770) | freshwater metagenome | biome: Freshwater; feature: Freshwater reservoir; material: water | place: Czech Republic | collected 2017-05-23 | depth 30m m | reverse complement strand
CCAGGCCAAGTATCCAGACTACTAATCGCATCCACTGCCCAAAAGGTCCACGCACCTTTTGGCTCGGGCCTCCGCTGAGCTTCTGTTCTACATGCAAAAGGCCAGGTCGGCAAAAAGGGGGGCGAAAAAAGTTGACAGGCCCGGCGGCCCCCTACCCAAAAGCAGGATAGTGCGTAAGACAGCTCTAACCTATAGAACAAGATGGAAGTTATCTGCGACAGTTGCTGTATGCCCATTGAGAACCACGCGGGGAACTTCAAGTGGAACAAAGAGCCTATCTGCGTGAACTGCCACGAAGCAGGGTGCGGTGAGTTCCAGTGCCCTGACTGTGACGAAGTAGTGGATTACACGCTGCACCAGAAGGGTAAGGCAGAGTGCTGTAAATACTGCGTGGACTGTGAGGAATACAAGAAGCCTGGTGATTGGTGGGTCTATGATGAGGACGGGGACCACTGTGAGGAGTGCAGTGAAGCTTCGTGCTGTGAGGAGTGCCATGAAAAGACCGATGAGGATGACTTGTATGAGACTGAGTGGCCACATCTTGTCGTGATGCTCTGCAAGAAGTGCGTCTCTGCGCCCGGCTGTAAGGGGTATTCCGTTCGATGGGAGGAGGAGAAAACAGAAGGCACTGAGTAGATGCCGACTTACTACGAACTGAACAAAGAACACTGCCTAACCATGGCCAGACTATATAGAAACGCACACAAAGAAGAAATAGCCAAGAGACAGGCAGACTACTATCAAAAAGTAAACAAGGCACGACGTGCTTTTGGTAGGAGGCTCTGGCATATCGAAAACCCCAAGCCCCCCAAGCCAGAGCCTGCCATCAAGACCACCACACGATTTTTGGCCAAGGAGCCAGTGCCCAAGAACCCTAAGAAACCCCGGCGGCCCCGGCAAGTATACCCGGACCTGTCGACCCTCCGTGACTTTACCCCGGTATCCTCTGGCAAGGTAGAGTTCAAACCTGGCATGGTGCTTGATTGGAATAATCTATAATGCTACTACAGATGAGATGGGGTCTGCATGTTGTCGTCAACGCGACCCGCTGTTGCCCAAAGTCCATCAGGAGTGCTGCTGCCATATCTGCATTCACACAGGACCTAGTCAAAAAGATAGATATGGTAGCATACGGCAAACCACAAATCGTTCACTTTGGCACCGGAAACAAAGCAGGATACACCTTGGTCCAGCTGATAGAAACATCAAACATTGTAGCTCACTTTGTTGAAGAGTATGACGATATGTATCTGGATGTGTTCAGTTGCAAACCCTTCAGCCCTGAAACGGTAGAGACCATTGTGAATAATCATTTCCGGCCACTAGCTCTATCTTATCAGGTTCTGGAGCGCGGACCACCGGTGATTTCTCTGTCGGATGCTCCTTCTCAGCATGGTGCCGACGAACACGTTCTTCGCTAAGCTCCCGTGCTAACACCAGCAGTTGCTCTCTTAAGCTTTCTACCGTAGCAGCGTTAGAAGACTTCAGTAGCTCGATGGCATCCTCTTTTTGGTCTAGTTCGTTACGCAGGTCCCGGATAGTGTTGGATAACGTTTCACGCTGGGCTGCAGACTTGGACGCTTCGATTAACACTGGAAGTATCACATCGTCTATCTCATCAAAGGTGCCAGGGGGCTCTGCATCGCTGTCGCTGTCCTCCTCCTCCTGGTCGTAGATAGTGCGCATGTTGGTCTCACGCTCATCCAGCTTCAGAGGTGCTAACCGCTTCTCCTTCTTGAGACGTTCTAACAGACTACCCTCCTTGGGTGCTGCGGGTGTCTTGGCCGCCTTGACCAAAGACTTCAAGGATGCCTCCAGGTCAAACTCAATATCATCCGTGTGCTCGATAAAGTCTCCTGCGTGCTTGTCAAACAGCTTCTCTACAGCGTTCATCTTAACTGTAGGTGCGGTTGCTGCTACGCTGCCGTCACCTTTGCCCTTAGGGCGCTTTGGCGCACGTTGTTGCTTTTTTTTGCAACGGTGTATCCTAACAAGGCACAGTCGTTCCCTTGATGATGCAGCCTCTTTTGGATGTATCAGCCAGGTGTTGCATTCGAAACAGAATCCGTTACCGTAGGCGTCATTCTTCTTCTTGATGACAAGCTTGGGGATAATAGTTTCCAGCTTATTACCATACCGGTCGACAAAGGCATAGTCTGGCTCTTCGTGCATTCGTTCGATATGTCTACGCAGACTATCACTACGAACATGGCCATTCTTACCTTCTGCTGCTTGATAAGGACAACAAGGACAAATATTGGACATCCTAGCTACTATATACCACCAAAGTGTAATGGGTGTAATAGTCACCTTTGCCCAAAGGCCAAGGCCAATGGCAGCCCCTCCCCTACCCCCCTTGCCAACCAAATATTACACCGATTACACTTTCTCTAGTTATTAAATAATGGATATAATCTATGTTATTGTTAAATGGGAGTCATATGGATATGTTGCTCTGCAGGTCGACCGGCGATGTTGGTAAGAAAGACACTTAACGCTCTGCGACTATCGGGGTTTATCGATTCACTCTATGTTATAGTTCCTCACGATGAGATGGCAGCCTACATCGAAGCTCTTAAGGATGCACCTATCGTCTGTTTGCTCCAAGGGGCAGAGAGGGGTCTTGTGAACCAGCGAAAGCATGCACGGACCCTGTTTCCTCCCGGGCAAGAGATGGTCTTTATCGATGATGACGTGTCGTCTATCAAGCTCAAGATGAATGGCAAGTTCGAACGTGTAGGCAACATCCACAACGTTGTCGACTTCTGCTTCGAATGGTTAGCGTCTACCCCGTCACTGATATGGGGTGTCTATCCGGTATCGAACGGGATGTTTATGAAAGAGCGCCTGGCTATCGGCAACTGCTATGTGGTCGGGGCTTTCTATGGTATAGTCAACGACCCACGACTTGCAGAGCCGTCGATTGATGAGTGTGAGGACTATAGTCGGCAACTGTCAGAGCAGGCGGCAGGACGTCCACCCCTACGCTTCGAGTTTCTGGGTATTGAGACACGCTACTTCAAGAATCCCGGAGGTATGCAGCGGGATAGGAGACCAGAGAACCGTATGTCAGCCATTATGACGCTAGTGGAAAACTACCCTACGCTGGTCAAGCAAAAGGAACGCAAGGATGGCACACCGGACTTGAAGTTTATACAGAAGCCGGAGTATAGACCGCTCTTGATGGCTGCCCACGATGTGTCAGGCGGCCAATCCATTCTCGTGGCTGGGGAGGCCGCAGAAACCGCACCACATGCCCTTTCCGGTCCACTACCACTATAGAGTCGTCATACTCATCTTCGATAAGCAGACCGTCGGTTTCCTGTCGGCAAGTCACCCGGTAGCGGGGGAGGAACTTGGTAGGCCAGATGATACTGTAGAAGACAAGGCAGAAGCGGCGGCCTGTGAAGGGAGCTGTCCAGTGGGTTGTCTCTGCACCGTTGAACAGGAAGCCTGTGTGCCGGGTGTCGACTTCTTGGTGGCTAGTGCCATCCTGTAGGCATAACGCCCCTCCAGTAAAGTCGCCGAAGCTAACAGTGTAAGACTGCCCTTGATTACCCTTATCCCGATGTGGGGCCGACGGATAGGAGTCATTGACAGTGCATCCATCCCATGCGATAGGGACGTGCGCTTCAGCAAAGTCCAAGAGCAGCTGCCAGAGCTTCGGGCGCATCCAAGTGTTACGGCTCAGGTGGGGCCTGTAAGACCAACGACGGATAATGCCAAAGGCCTGACTACGACCCTTTCCGGCTTGGACCCGGTCATAGTTAACAGCAACAATCTCCCGAAGTAGTTCTTCTGTTAGCGCAGCAAACTCAGACACTGGCACTTCCATCCTACTCCCAATCGGAGAATAAATATCTCACTCAGGTATAGAATGAATCACTCTAATGCTACGATGGCTTCATCGGCATTTGATAGGGTGGCGGGTCAGGTTCAAGTAGGACAAGTCGCGGCTCAGCCCTACAATAACTTCCGTGTGCAAACACTGGGCGGTCCTATCATTCAGGGCCAGATGGCCAAGATTCGGGTGGCGGAGATACTGTTCCCGTATGGGATTCCTACCATTATCAGTGGAACAGGGGCTTCCACTACGCCAGGGATTCAGGCTGCTAACAACGCTACTATCACTCTGCAGCTTAGTAGCATTACTCTGTCAGCTGGAGGAACTGTGCGTAACGACTCTACGTTGGGTGGAGTGTTACTATTCAACCTCCCCACAGGATTCTATACAGGCACAGAGTTAGCGACAACTATTCAGACTGTTATCAATACTCGACTGGGTGCACAGGGCGTTCCTGCGGGAACCTTCACGGTAGCCTATGATGCCGGGTCGGGGTCGATTGTCTGGCAAAACACAAGTGTGTGGAATGGTGCAGATGGAACATCCAACTATTTCTTGGAGTTTGTTATCGCTACGGCAGGAGGGTTTGTCCCCAACTTCTCTCAGCCAAACGCACTCTGGACGCTTGGACTACGGGATATGTTTGCCAACTATCCTCCACGGGGGGCTACACCATGGGCTAATCCTTTACCCAACAGCAGCGGCTCTGTGACTCTTGTCCCCTCAGGGTATCCTAACGCGGCCGGTGGCTCTACCCCTCCCTTGCCTGTCTTTCCTGCTGGCTACTTCTACAACGCAGTCAACGGGTCCACCTACACGGGAGCCTATACCCAGTATATCGATATCTGCAGCCCTACGCTCTGTCAGGCACAGTATGTCCGCGATGGCAACACGAACCAGTTCAGTATCCACCGCGACCTTATCTGCCGACTCTATATCAACAATGAGGTGTCACTGTTCCAAACCGACCCCACCGGAACGCGTCCGTTCACGATTCACCGCCAGTTCAAAAATGCCAAAATCATGAAATGGTCGGTAGACCGTTCCATCGATGCGATTGACATCCAGCTGTATGACCAGTTCGGAAACATCTTGCCTAGGTTGCCAGGCTACATTGACAGTGTGCCCAACGTTAACGGATACCGTGGAGATGCAGTCTATCAGGGCCAACCTGCGGACTTTGCCATTACCTTCTTGGTGGATGAGAACACCGAAGAGCGAGTCTCAGAGTCGGAGAACATCGGGTATAGGTATTAGTCGTTCCGCTTGTAGTCATCGATGATTACCTGCTTCATGTCTTGCGGCAAGCTGTCCATCTTTTCTACGAACGAGTCTATTTCGGTCTGACACTCTGAGAACGGAATATTCTTCTTTTCAATCACGCAACACTTGCCATCGGGTTCGCCCAGAAGAATCCACATAGCCAAGTCATATCGTCGACCGGGCTTGTCCACCGCAGTGAACATTGTTTTCATATAGCTCTTGTAGCCGGGCATCAGGAAGTGCTTACCGGCCTTGAAGTTTATAAAGCTCCTTTGGGGTTTTGCGGGTGTTGTCATCGTGCCTATAGTAAAGTGCTATAGCCACGCTGTCAACTTTGTCGGTTTGCCTATACTAACTTTTTAGGGCAAGGGTGGGGTATTAGAAGACGAACTCCGCTGAGCCCCTGGAGGCCATCCAGCTGCAGTTCAATACATACTCTACGTTGCAGACATAGGCCTGGTTGGCGACAGGCATGTTGCCCGTAAGGTTCAGAACAGAGTTCATCACCGGGACTCCGTGCAGAAGTGCGACCTCACAGCTGTTGCCAATCGTGTAGGGAGTGGCAAGGTCGATTTCCACCCACGTGGAGGCGACGGGGGTGGCCGTGAAGGCAGGGGGCGCAGGAGCCGCAAGATAGGAGGCCGTGACGGACGGAGGCACACGGCGACGGAGGACGTTGGTCAGGAGGTAGCTGCCGGACTGGCTGTCAAGGTAGATGAGACCGTTGATAGCGAAGCGGATAGAGCTGGGAGGGTAGTAGATGGCGTTCTTGACCGTGCCTGAGGTGTCGGCAGGCGCCGTGAACCACACGCGCAGCTTCTTCAGGTCACCCGCCTTACAGCCCGTCAGCGACAGAGAGAAGTCACCACTGGCTCCCGCCGTGAAGGGGAAGCTCACAGCCTCCTGTGTCCAGCCCTCCACAAGGGGGATGGTCAGAGCATGCTTGGACATATCGAAGCGACGGGCAATCAGGTCCCCGGCATCCTGCATCGTGACCTGAGTAAAGTTCACCGAGCCAGAGCTGAGGGAGCTGGGGACGGGGTCGGAGCCTGCCAGTGCAGAGATGACCTGAGTGAAGTCCTGCAAGTCAATCTGGAGCTGAACGGGTGCCGTGAGGACATCCGTAGGGAACGGGAGTGCACCACCGGACAGGGCAGGGCTGGAGTGAGGGAGGCGGAGGTATACATAGGCCGTGCGCTTCACTGGGTCCGCCCAATCCGCAACGGAGGTCATCGCCTGGCCGCCCAAGAAGAGAATCTGCTGCTTCTTGCCCGAGTCCTCGCAGAGGGAGAGAGACTGGATAAGGTTCTGGGCACCCGTAATGTAATAGAGCTGTGAAGAACCATAGCGGTATCCAATACGACGCAGGAGGTTGTAGCCCCAGCCAAGAGGGAGGGCCAGACCCACACCACCCGCACCGCTGGGCTGGGGGAGCTGCACCGTAAGGATGACCTCTGCAAGACCTTCATTGGGGTTGAACGTCACCGTGCTGGAAGAGTTGGACGACAGGGACTGGAGACCCTGGAAGAAACGATTGTCTTCCACAGTGGCGTGGCACTGCTTCATCGAGTTCTCCTTTCCAGCGTAGTAGGTGTCAATGCACTCCCCGGGGCGGATAGACTGCTGAACATTCAGGGCAATCTCAGCTTGCATCTTATACTTGGGGCCAAGGTTTTGTTTCGCGGATGTTTTGAATAATCTCACCCTAAGTTAGAAAGATGCCGCACAAAGTTTCAGAGCCCAAAGTGTCGATGGCCTCCGTTCAGGAAGCCGCTCCCGCCCGTAGGTCCAAGGCTGGTGGAAAGGCTGCCGCCGGTGCCAAAGCTCCCCACGTCCGGGGTGATGCTATCCGTGGCGCTGTTCACGCCGCCCCTGCTCCCAAGTCTTCGGGCTTTTCAGCCAAGCCCCATGGTCAGGCTGCACGGAGGGGACAGGCTCCTCCTGCCACTGGAATGCCTGGCCAGATGCACATCATCGAATCTCCCCGTAAGGGCCGGGACCACAACCTTGGCATTCCGGGTATTATCTCTTCCACCTCCCTGGGCCCTGAGCAGAGGTCGCGTCTAGTGTCAGGCATCATTGAGTCACCTATGTCCGGACAGTCTGCTGGTGGAGCTGTTCATTCGATTATGGGCCACGACTCTACGGCTTACAATGAGGGCATGGTGCACATCCGGGGGTCGCACTTCAAGTAGGCAAATAAGGCAAAACCAAAAAGGTGACTGGGGTATAGGCCGCTGCACTCGAACAGCACGATGGACGCTAATATTACTGACTTCATGTGGTCTGTGTTTACGGATGATTACGAAAACACAGAAGACTCTGACAGGAAACAAGAGATGAGGGAGATAGTGAGGGGTATACCGATGTGCCTGCTCAAGGACTATTGCTGGGAGACTATGGCGGACCACTACGGTGCCGATAGGTATAGTGCCTTCCACCAGGCAGTTCACAAGTCTATCGATTTCGTGGAACTCAAGCGGTCACTGAAGGAATGGCTGGAAACGCAGGAAGAAGCAGAAAATGCCGCCTAGCGAAAAAGGTGACTGGGTATACCCCCCCCTACCCAAAAGTGGCCACTATACGACAGTAGCCAACGATAAGATGAGCGGACCTATTATTAAGCACAACAAGATTGGAGAAACATTTGAGGTCAAGATGTGGGCCTATCTGCGTGGACGTGGAGAGTTCTTCGGATTCAAGAGGCTGACTGGATGTGGCCCCAACTCTTGGGAAGGCTACTTTATGGCTCACGGAGACCCAAGGGATGATGAGTTCTGTAGCTGTAACATATCAGAAGAGTTCAAGCATGGCGGCATCAGTCCCAAACTTCTGGTAATCAAGCCAGATGAACTACACAAACTGATGATGCCTGTTGGATTCACGCGCATCTCTGAGCACCCGCCTGTATAAAAAAGGGGGTAGCGAAAAAGTTGACAGCCCCGGGCGACCGCTACCCATAGCTACAGTTAGCAACAAGACGCTATCTACAAAATGGAAGAAATGCTACAAGTAGTCAAGGCCAGGGTCGAGCATTTGCTAAAGTCCATGAAAGACAAAAAGCCAGGTGAAAATCTGAGCTTCTTGTCTTATATCTTTCTGAAGCAGTTGGCGTGCAGAGGAGAGCCCGTCCCTGGGTTCGTAGAGTGGGAGTATGAGTGCAGCGCAGAGACAAGGCTGTCTGAAAACATCACGGCCTGGAAAGACCACAATCGAAAGGACCCTTACACGTTCAAGTGGGATGACATCTATAAAGTAACGGAGGGCGACAAGGAGGACATCATAGCGTTCCTGACCCTGCGCTGGTCTATTGACGCCATGTTGTTAGCCCTAAGGAAAGACTAAAAATCATCAGCAGCGACTAGCTCTGCTATCCTATCCTTGAAATAGGCCAAAACCTCCTTTTTGGCAGGCTTCTCTGTGATGATGGTGGTCAGACGAGTCTCCATATCATCCCCACCAAAAGGATGCTTTCCGTCTGCTGTGCCGTGCTTGGACTTGTGTTTTTTCGCCCCCTTCTTGCCTCCTGTTCCTGCACCTCCGTCGGCCTCCGGGATAGCAGATTGTATAAGAGTTGCCTGACGACGAACAAAATCGGCTAAGAACTTGTTGTCCATCCCGTTATAATATCTAAACATTATAGTAATGGAGCACAAGACGTTTGACTCTAGAGCCTTAGGTTTACCGTTTCGCAAGTTGGATAGTATAGACCTACCGGCCAACGGTGGTTGTAGTTTTGGTCTTATCGGGAGCACACGCTCTGGGAAGTCTACGGCTATGATTTGGCTCTATGAAAAGTTCTTTAGTCGCCACATCACTGTTATGACTACGGGGTCTATCCAGGCCGACATCTATGGCCCTCTTCGAAAGCAATGTGCCATTAGCCCTGATTTCTACCCGGAGCTAATCAAGGAATCTATGTTACTCAATCAAAAGACCAAAAATCACTATCCTATCCTGCACATCTTGGATGACATGCTGGACGGCAAGAATACCAAGGCACTGTCGAAACTTTTGACTATCGGGAGAAACAGTGCACTAAGCACTATCATCTGCGCACAAGAACTAACAATCCTCAACGCTATTGGTCGCACGAACTTGAACTATATCTGTTGCTTCCGCCTCAACTCTGACATTGCTGTGGAAAAGGTCGTGCGCAACTGGCTCCGTCACATCCTGCCCGGCAAGACCATCGAAGACAAGTGCGCAGCCTACAAGCTCCTCACCCAAGACCACCACTTCATCGTGGTTGACACCTTGATGGATGAAGTCTTCCACTGTAAGCTGGACATATAGTAGGATGCGCCTTGTTAGTATCACACGAAGCCCTAATCCGGCCAAGAAGTGGAGGGCCAAGTTCGAACACGATGGGCGGGAACGGCATACAGATTTTGGAGCAGCAGGGATGCAAGACTACACGCAGCATGGCGACCCGGAGCGTGCGGAGCGTTACAGAGCTAGGCACCACAAGGACCTCAACACCAATGACCCGACCCGTGCTGGTTATCTGTCCTACTACATTCTATGGGCTAGTCCGAGTTTCAGAGCCAACGTCCAGGCTTTCAAAAATAAGTTCAACTTATAGTAGATATGTCATACCCTGGGCCTGTTGGATACACTGCTAATGTTGGCTGCGACACGAGTCTGCAGCGGTCGTCGGGCCAGTTCTTGTTTCAGTTGAATACGGGTGCGGCAGGAGAGTCTTCTACGTTGCAGAGTCCTGCGGCTATTATCCCAGGGCCACTTGGAGCATCGACCTTACTTGTTCCAAATGGTGCCGGTGGTGGAGATGCCCTCCTTCGCATACAAGACACAACGGGCAACGTAGCTAATCTTGAAATAATCAATACCAACGGTGGAAACTCTGCTATCCTGATGGGCACAAGTGGCAGTGGTGCACAGATACTTATCAATGCTCCTTCTTTGGCAGCTGCAGGGCAGCTTTTGATAGAAGGTGCAACAGGCACATATGTCAGTGTGAATACAGTATCCAACAACGTCACTCTGGCTGACTTGTCAGCAGTCGGAACGATTAATCTGAACGCAGCTACGGTCATCAAGGATTTCACGAGCGGAAGCAACGGTCTGGCTCTGTCTCCCACTTCTAGCACTCAGTCCGTGATTGGTCAAGCATGCGGAAACTCAGGCATCCTCAGTATCGGGTCTTCCCTCTCCAACGTGACATCCTTACAGGTTGCAGACGCAGCTGGGGATGGCACTGTGTATATTCGTAGCGCGGATGGGGCAGTGCCGTTGGCGATACGCAGCAACAACACGGGCTCTTCCATCATTCCTGGAACTGCTAACTCTGGCAACATAACCATCGGGTCCAGCGCATTGAATCCTTCAGGCATAACTATCACGGACACTGCCACCACCATCAACAAGCTAGGAGGTGCACCCCAGGTGCTGTTGGCCACAGGGAATCTTGCTCCAGGCAGCGTTCCGGCTCCGACATCGTTTTCATTCCCTGCGCCGACCGGTGAAGGACTCTATGCGATTGTGGGTTCATCCAGCGGTATCTCTACGGCCAACAGTCGTTCCGCACAGCTGACCAGTATCTGCTATGTTGGCCCTACAGGAGTTGTTGCGATAGGCGGAGCAGCCTTTGCCGATGTTGGTTCCATAGGCTCAGATGATTGTATAGAGTTTGCTCCTATTAATAACAATACGTTCAATGGTTCCTATACAGGAGGGCAGCAGGTCAATAACTTTTCCGTTCTGGCTTTCAAGATTTCTGGTCCAATACCCGGGACATTTTAAAACCGTGCCCCCTAGTATAAGATGTCCAGCCCAGCTCAGCCTTTCAACTATGGTATGAGTGCTGCCGCTTTGTCCACGGGGTCTACGCAGATTAACACGTATGCGACGTCTATCTCCCAGAACCTTCCGACGTCGGTTATTATCCCTGGTGTGAACTTGGCCACTGTTTCTGGGACGCCTATCGCCGTTCCAGCGGCTGTCTTTTCTGCTGGCTCTGGATTCTATCATCTGTGGCTGAATGGACCCGGCAGCTATGATGTTTGCTCTACGGGCAACGTTGTCATCACCCCTGCGGGGACAATCCAGCAGTCTGCCGGTTTCTTCTCACAGAGCATTCAGAGCGTCACGCCCAGTGCATTCGGAACACCTTCCGCTATCGTCCAGGTCACGATGACCAACGTGGGTGCGGGTCCTGTCATTTTGCAGAACTCGGGTGGCCCACAGACTTACAGCTGCCAAGCTATCAAGATTGCAAACTAAATCGTATCCCCTAGTATAAGATGGCATCGAACTTCGCATGTGAGTCTGTCCAGCGTTCCGCCGGAACTGCCCCGAAGTATCTCTATGCTCCTGCTCCGGAGGGCACGGCAGAGCAGGCCGGTGATGTGTCGACGGCCCTGAACGTTGTTATTCCTAACGCGGTAGCAGGAGGCACACCTATTTCTGCTTCTTTTCCAGCCGGAGCCAACGGTATCTACCTTGTGGACTGTGTGTGCCCTTTGTCTCCTCAGTTTAGCATTTCTGCCGTTGGCCTGTGCTTCGAATCACCCGCCAACACATTTTTCTTCAGAGGCTTCAACCAGACCAATGTATCTGGAGTCACGGGTAATACTCCCGTGAACGTAGTATCAGTCACTCAGCTCAGCACTGTTATAACACCGGGACAGCTAGTATTATTTCAAAACAGCGGCGGCGCTCTGTCCTATAATCTTGCCTTTACCAAGATTGCAACTGCCGTAAGCGGCTAAAATCTAAGATAGTAGTAGCGATGGATGACCAAGTGATTCCTGATTTCAACCGACCTGTAGTGGTTGAAACCATAATCCCACAGCCCCCCAGAGACCCGCCTCCTGCTCCTGTCTACACGCCGATTCCTGTAGTCTACGCAGAGAGGCCCCGAGTCGAACAGGAAGTGCGTGGTCCGGGGGACATACCAATGGCAGCTCCAAACAATCCGGTCCCTGCTATCTCTGCATTCACACTGGGTGACCCTATCGTTGTTGCGTCTACGAACTTTGCTCCTGACATATCGACCTATGCATCCAGCAACGAACCCTACTTCCAGCTGTCAGGCAGTGCGGCTCCGCCCGTTGTCCCCGATACATGGTATGAGTATCCTACGCAGACGGGGTCTGTGCTATTTGACAACACCCTTCCAGTCCCTGTGCCATCTCCTGGTCAAGGAGAGCTACATGCTTTCGGCGGCTCTGTCTTTTACAATGCCAGTAGTCTGATGCCGTCTACCTGGTATCTTAATCCATCACTAAATGGTGAGATAACATTAGTAGATGCCAGCGGCTCACAACTTCTACATTCTATTGACGCTAATCTATACTATAATAACGAACTTCTGGCAAAGGCTAATGACATACAAGACATCGCTGATTGGTCCCTCTATCCTGCCCTCGCGACAGTGGATTTCAATAACTTTGGAATCACAGGTGCATCGAATGTTACATCTACCGCCGCCACTATCGGAACAGTTAGCGCAGGAAGCGTTGGAGCAAGCGGAACCATTACAGCAGGAGCAACCGGAACCTTTGGCTCCATCACCACAGCCGGAACCATCACCGCAGGAGCAACCGGAACCTTCGGCTCTGTCACCACAGCCGGAGCTGTCTCAGCTGCTTCCATCACCACTAGCGGCTCAGGAACCTTCGGCTCCATTACAAGCAACGGAATCATCAACGCCGCAAGCCACCAAGTCCAGAACGCGACGGCGCTTACCATCGGCCCGTCCGCAGTCGGCACCCTCTCTTCGCCCGACGGAACAGTCCTCACCTGGAACGGCAACTCCATAACCACCGGCACAGGAGGCGACGCATCCAACTGGAGCGCATATCCAGCTATCAATACAGTCACGGGTCTTTCTACAACACCCCTGGCTATCCAACCAGGTGCCGGTCAACCCCTGAACATAACAGCACCAGACAACTCTATTAACTCTAGCACAGGAGGAGCTTACAATGTCACTGTGGACAAGGGCCTGAATATTGTTGCAGGAGCCAACGTCAATGTCACGGCTCAGAATGGTGGCGGCGGGAATATCCAGCTGAACGCACTGCCAGGCTACCAGCTTGGACCGAATCAAGTTGGCTTCGGTCAGATTCAGTTGAACGCCTACGGCTCTTCCAACCAGGTCTTGGGTCTCGGAGGCAAAATAGATATAACCGCTTATTCTGGCGGTGTTGGAGAATACGGCAGCGCAACCAGTCGTGTCAGTTTGTCCGCAGCAACACTAGCTCTCTCTGCAGGAGCCGCTCCCACTCTGCCCGCTACAGCCGGGTCGGTCAACCTGTTTGGTCAGGACATCATCAGTATCGTGGCTGCTCCTATTCCGCCTATCCTGCCGCAGTTCCCTGAAAGCGTATACATCTACGGATTGGGTGTGCCGTTCATTGCGGGAGGTGTCAGACTGGAAAGCCCCAACGGTATTCAGTTAGCAGGAAACTCTGACCTCTATGCTACGGACATCTACCCCTACACCAGCTTGGGTCTCAACCTCAAGGGTCGCGCCTCTGTCCCTGGCCCCGCTGCAGACGTCACTATCGCAGACTGTGCCTCCATCGTTATGCGGAGCGCCGCAACGATATCGGATGTGACCGCGTTAACCATGGCAGGAGTAGGAACTATCAACGGTGTCAAGGCTATCACGGCCGACACGGGGAATCTAACAATCCAAGGCTCAGGTCTCATCACCCCCTACTTGGTCTCTATGGCCAACGTCAACACTATCGCCTTCGAGCCGTCAGGAACAGGCGGAACAGGGGCTATCACGAATGTTCAAACAATCAATGGAGTGGCCTACCCTCCCCCCTTGCCCCCTATCGGAGACGTCGCAGATTGGGCCCTCTTCCCCGCGAAACAAGCCGTAGATATGTCAGGAAACGGAATCACGAACCTAGCATCCATCGCGACTCTGACAAACGCCTCTATCACGTCGGCTGGCTCCTTGGGTATCTTCAGCGATGCAGCAGACTTATCACTAGCTGCGGACAATGGAGGCAACGTCAACATCGGAACAGGCAACGCAGGAAACATCAATATTCAAACAGCCGGAATGGGGCATAATCTGACTCTTGCTGGAGACACGGTCAGTATAACGGGCGCTACGGATACAAACATCACAGCTCTGGGCGGCAATGTCAATATAGTTGCCTCCGTTGCGGTTAGCCTACAAGCTCCTGTGACAGTTGGAGCCGTCCCAGCACCCCAGGATATCGCACTCTATGGAAATCTTAACGCTTCAGCCGATGTGGTCTCTTCTTCTGGCACAAACAACTACAGTCTCAATACGATTGGTGCACTGGTAGGCGGTATCCCCTCAGGCTTCAGGGATGCTACAGAGTTCTATGTGTCGTTCGATGGAAATGACGTGACTGGCCTTGGCAGTATCTTGAGTCCGTATAAGACAATCCAAAAAGCCATCACCCAAGCGGAACTAGTTTCTGCTCAACAGCAAATCTGTGTTATCCAGGTCGCCAGCGGCCATTATGTTGAGAACCTTACGTTTGCCAAAGGATACGTGGTCCTGAACGGCACACTGCAAAGTCAGACAGGGAATGAAGTCTGTGAGATAACAGGGAGCATCTCTATCGCCTGCGCAGGAGCGGATGATGTCTTCAACAGACAGGTCACCTTCCAAGGATTCAACTTGACCTGCGGATTTGGCCAAGCCATAACTGATACTTCGACGGCAGCCCACACGGTCACCTTCCAGGACTGTAAGTGTTTCGTGGTCAACCAGTTCTTTATCTCCACCAGCACGGCCACGGATATGCGACTCTACCTAACCAACGTGGAAGTCCAACAGACCAGTGTTGCTTCTACCTTGCCAGTCATTGTATCCAACATAGGCTTGGTGGAGTGTGAGCGCCTGGATATGGCTATCGCAGGAAACTGCTCTGCAATGGTGATTGGAGGAACATCCGTCTTAGCAAGGCTTTCCTTGGCTACGCTGGACACAGCCAACGGGGGAACAACTCTCCTGCCCCTGCTTTCCATAACCAGCACAACTCTCCTGACTCACTCCTTGGGGAATGTGGCCTTCTCCTTTACTGGCGCGGGTGTCAAGACTGCGACGAATGCTATGTTCATCGGCTCCAGCGTTGCAACAGCCATCATTATGCTAAACTGTGTCTTCACTCTCCTAGGAACCGCTTCTTCCACAAACAACTGTATCGGCTACAATGGAGTAGGGAGTCCTAACATTGCAGGAATCAACAACACCTCCCTCTCTGTGAATGTTCTCCTGCCCCAGACAACTTCTGTGCAGAGTGGTATTGCGCAGACACAGTATATCAACATCCAGCCTCCTGGCCTGGCAACCTATAGTTCTACTGCCGACCAGGTCATCGCAGTGTCAGGAACACCACAGGCTCTGACCTACAACACAACACAGTTCAACCAGGGAACAACTCTTGTAGCCAACAGCAGAGTCTACGCGAATGCCCAGGGTAACTATAATCTGAGCTACAGCGTGGAACTTCAACATGCAGGGATTGGCATAGCACAAATCGCTACAACCTTCCTCAAGAAGAACGGGACCACGATTGCCAACACAGGTCGCCAATGGACTATCACCTCCGCTTCTTTTCAAAACGCAGCCACGGCGGAGTTTGTGGTATCCCTGAACGCAGGAGACTATGTGGAAGTCTTCTTCAGTGGCGACACATCCCTCTCTGCTAACGCCACGGCCGCTGCTGGTGCCCTCCCAGCCATACCTTCTGTGGTATTTAATATCAAGCAGTTCAGGTAGATGGCTGGATTCAACACCAAGACGTTTGAGGTGCACGATGACTATATGACCCCCGAATCTGCTTGGGTGAACGTTAAAGAATATATCCCAAACGATAAGATTATTTGGGAAGCATTCTACGGCGATGGAAAAAGCGGAGCATATCTTAAAAAGCTAGGATTCAATACAATCCACGCCAACATAGACTTCTTTGAGAATGATTGGGGCGATATCATTGTTAGTAACCCTCCTTTCAGTAAGATTAAAGAAGTCCTGGCAAGGCTCAAGGTGTTAGACAAACCATTTATGCTTATTCTACCGGCTGCCAAGCTTCATACACAATATCTGAGGACAACGTTTCAAAACGACGAACACCCTCTGCAACTAATCATCCCAAGAAGGAGAATCCAGTTTGTCAAGATGCAAGGAGGCAAAGTAGCCGACTCTAAGAATGCATGCAACTTTGACTGTTTCTATTATTGTTGGAAGTTAAATCTACCAAGGGACATCATCTGGCTAGATTAATAATCTGTCCTCCCTGTATAATGAACTCTGCCCATGTTCGCCGTATGATGGCTAACCTTCACACCAGTATCCGTGAGCCTGCCCCAGAAGCCCCGGCTCCCCGTGCACCCCGGCAAAAGAAGCCCGAACCCGAACACATCGAACCCGAATCCTCCGACAGTGACAGTGGCTCCGAAAGTGAATATGAGGAGGTAAACAAAATCAAAAGCTACTTTGAGCAGGAGCCTTGCGAAAGTATCAGCCCGGCAGCATTGAGCCAGGCTAAGACTGTAAAGGAGGCTGTGGACTATCTAAAATCGAAGAAGTGCCCTAAGATTCCCAATATTAAAAAGGGAGCAAAGAGTATCAAGATGGATGGCCCCGCTTCCCCGGCACCTGAGACCGCCCCCGCCAAGAAGCGTGTCGCCAAGGCCAAGGCTGTCGAAGCCCCTGCTCCCACGCCCGTAGCTCCTGCACCTGCCCCTGCTGCAGAAGCTGCACCCAAGAAGGTCAGGAAGACCAAGGCGGTATCTGAAGCCGCACCAGCACCTGCTGCATCTGCCCCTGCTGCTCCCGCAAAAGCTAAGCGCCCTGCTTCTGAATATGCAAAGTTAGTCGGGAAGTATGTCAAGGAGAAGATGCCATTTGCTGAGGCAGCCAAGAAGGCCAAGGCCGAACTCGACGCCAAGAAGAAGAAGGACTGATTACTCTAATGAAAGGAAACGATAGCTCATAGATTGTAGCGGCCCGTGCATCATAGAACTAGCAGTCTTCTTTATAGCGGCCAGAGGTAACTGACCAGCGTGGAACTTAGTGGCGTAGGAATGCCTGAACATCCCTACTCCAGTATTCATACTATGGAACTGCTTGAATATCCTAGCCACAGTCTGGCTAAGACGCGTCTCTTGCCATGGTGCCCCCGCTTCGTCTTGTAGCAGGTAGGCATGGTCAACAGGAACCGTCGCATCGATTTCCTTCTGCAGCTTGGGAGGCACTAACACTTTCTTGTCGCCGTAGTGCGCATGCGTCTTGTAGCTATGGAAGATGAAGTAGGGCTTCTTGGTCCTAACATAGTAGTTCAGTCCATCCTCCAGCTTCAACGGCTTACGGGTCACTATCTTCATAGGGGTGAAATCCAAACGCACCGGAGGGATGTAGGTATACAATGCCATGAGCAGTCGCTGGATAGGTGTCATCTCATTGTAGTATTCATCCCGAAACTCCAAGATATTGGACCAGCTCACGAACTTTTTTTTTTGGGCCTCAGTGGGTTCCTGACTCTCATCAAGTTCCTTCCACTGGGGCCCACGCTTCTTCACTTCATCCAAGAACTCCTTGCACTCAGGATACTGCTTCCGCAGGGCTGACAGAGCTACACGAGTGCTACTGAAACTGTATCGTGCATCCATAGCCTCCAATGCTTTTAATGGGATGCTTCCAAGGTTCTCTTCGCCTGTATCTGCCCGGAGCTTCTTCAGGATTGTGATGTGAGTGGTGGAGGTGGCCATATTATACTAACACCGGGGAAAATAAGTTTAACCCCTGGACGCACCCCAGAGAAAGTGTAAGCGGTGTAATATTACCAGCCAACCCCTGCCAACAAACAGGTCGACCCTCCCCCCACCCCCTTGCCAAACCAAAATATTACACCGATTACACTTATTCAATATTACAGATTACTAATATTCTATGTTATTATTAAATGATACCAATGTTATTCCATTTTCATCTGTTTGACAAGAAATGGTCTTATTTGCATACACTCAGCTTGCAGTCTTGTTTAGCAAGAGCTAATCCTGATAAGCTTGTAGTCCACTATGACATATCTGGTCACGGCGAAGCATGGGATGCAGCACATCTGTTAGCTGTCGAATGGCGACAGGTGGAAGCCCCCGATGCACTGGATGACTATATACTGGATGTCCTGTATGCAGAGGGTGGATTCTTCAGTGCACTGGATGTAGTCTTCCTCAAGAACTTTGAGCCTCTCCGTCATAACGAAGCAGTCCTAGGTATCCAGTGTGCTCAGAAGAAAAAGCTAAGCTACGCAGTGATAGGCAGCAGGACTGGGTCCGAGTATATCAAAGCTTGTAAGGGGCAGATAGAACCCTTGTGGGACACGGCAGGATATCCAGTGACTGTGATGCCACGTATGACATTCTATCCGCTTGCTAGGTCCAACAAAGCTTTCTGGGAAGGCACGGCTCTCAAGCTGAAACGGTCTTTTGCGATTCGCATATGGGAGTCTTTGCATCCTGAGGTAAGTGAAGAAACGTTACTCAAATCAGGGCTAGGGGCAGAACTTCGTGCTATTCTTAAGAAACCACCTACAACAGTGGGAACTATCACGCAGACTAGCGGATTTCTCACGTTTGATTAGGATGAGTGATTCGATGACAACTCAGATAGGGTCGTATGCGGGATACATATCATTGGTGATGATGATTATAGGGTCTATCGTAGCTGGCTTCAATCATAGACGTATACGGTCTGAATGCTGTGGGCGCACAGGGTCTGTGTCCATTGATATAGATGCCACCACCCCACCCGCTAAGGGCCCGGAACAAAAACCGAGCGTTATAGTATAATGCCACCCAGGAAGCCCTTGCCAACGGTGCCTGTTCCCCCTATTGCTGCTGCTTATAAGGCTGAGGCTGCCCGTGCTGTTCCTGACCCATCGAAGCCCAAGCAAAGCGCGGGTCTTGCCAAGGCTGCTGTAGGTGCACGCGGAAGAGCTACCAAAATCAAGGCAGATGGCAAGAGTGACTATGACATAGAACGTGCCAAGGCCCAGCACTATACAGATGCTGCCAAGATGCTTCGTGAGAAGGCTACATCTATCCGCAAGGCGTTGGCCACTAAGAAGAAAGCAGGGAAGGAAGCTGCCAAAACAGCTAAGGGTCCGAAGACTGTTAAGGCCGTGCCGGGCGGCAAGGAAGAAGGAGAGTATGCTAGACGCGGATAGTTACTCGCAGTCTTCGTGAACATACTCACCGTCATCCCGCTTCTTGTCTGGGAAGCGGCTGTTGCACCACGCGCACTTGAGGTCGTGCCCGTCTTCTGTAAAGAGGGGGATACCTGCGGCTTTCTGCTTGTCCATAAGGGCCCTGATGACAGCAGCGTAGTTGTCTGGATTCATCAAAGCGTCACAAACAGTCTTGTCCAAGTCTAGGTGCTCTTTGGCCAAGCGCATCTGCTTACCCGCCTGTTTTCCCGCATCCATAGCATCAAGCCACGCCACACGCGCGGCATCGATGTCTTTTTGGGGAAGACGCGGCCAAGTATACATCATATCCCTGAACGTCTTCTTCAGTGAATGATACTCTGCCCACTTCGCCAAGCAGATAGCGCGCTTTTCATCATAGTCCTGTTGGGGATTCATCTTGTTTGGTAGGTAGAACGTCGTATGTCCTAACCTACTGCTACCTACCCTGGCCGCCGGGCCTGTCAACTTTTTTCGCCCCCCTTTTTGCCGACCTGGCCTTTTGCATGTAGAACAGAAGCTCAGCGGAGGCCCGAGCCAAAAGGTGCGTGGACCTTTTGGGCAGTGGATGCGATTAGTAGTCTGGATACTTGGCCTGG
>CAFBLX010000017.1_pt1 | contig 21265 bp, 22 predicted proteins | sample 7268311 | NCBI WGS metagenome assembly CAFBLX01 (sample SAMEA6814046, study PRJEB35770) | freshwater metagenome | biome: Freshwater; feature: Freshwater reservoir; material: water | place: Czech Republic | collected 2017-05-23 | depth 30m m | reverse complement strand
TCCGGACGACGCTCAGCGAGTTCCGTTGCGGGCGTACTCGGCGATGGCCTCGATGTTGGTCGAGTCGACGAAGGCCGGGCCGGTGAGCACCGGGGTGCCGCCGCCGATGGTGTTGCCGTTGTTGAGGTAGAGCCACAGGGAGTCGATGGCGAGATAACCCTGCAGATAGGGCTGCTGATCGATGGCCCAGGCGACGTCACCTGACTCGATCGCGTCGACGAGGGCCGCGTTGGTGTCGAACGTGACGACGGTGGCGTCGCTACCGGCATTGGTCTTCGATTGCACCGCGGTCAGTGCGATTGGGGCCGCGAGCGCTACCACGTGATCGATGCTCGGGTCCTGCTGGAGCTTCGCGGTGATCGTCGCCTCGACCGACGGCATGTCCTTGCTGTTGACGTTCAGAATTTCGGTGCTGCCCCCGGTGAAGCCCTGTCGAACTCCTGCGCAGCGCGCTTCGAGCGCTACTGCACCCTGCTCCTGGATGATGCACAAGGTCTTTCGCGCACCGTCTTCGGTGAGCCGCGCCCCGGCAGCCCTACCCGCGATGGTTTCGTCCTGACCGAAGTACTGCTGCACCCCCATTGCGCTCCATGCGTCGTAGCCGGAATTGAAGGCGACGACCGGGATGCCCGCTGCGGTTGCCGCCTCGACAGCCGGAGCCATGGCCTCGGGCTTGGCCAGTGTCAGAGCGATGCCGTCCACCTTCGAGTCGATCGCGCTCTGAACGAGATTGGCTTGATTGGGTGCCTCCGGATCGGCCGAGTAGCGGAGCTCGATGTTGTCCTTGGCGGCTGCGGCCTCGGCTCCCTTTCGGATGAGATCCCAGAACGTGTCGCCCGGTACCTCGTGCGTGATCATCGCTACCGTCGCCGCAGGCGTGTTCGCCACTCCCGCATTGCTGCCGTTGTCGGTAGATCGTGGAGCCCCACCGGTGCTCGAACAGGCCGTCAGCGTCAGCACCATCACCAACCCGAGTGCGACACCCGCCCCACCGGCGCGGCGTCGAACCGAGCGGAGCGAGCCGGTACGGGCCGCCTGTCGAAATGTCATCCGGGTTCCTCTCGGGCGACCGAGCTGTCGGTAGTACAGCTCGGCGGATCACTGTCTGTACAACGTAATGCCGATCACAGACGATGGACGTAGTTTGGCAGGGCCTTCGAACCGGCCCGCTCCCCGGTGGGTCGCGGCCTCGGTGACCTCTGCAGCGCCTATGGTAATTCGCGATGAAAAGGACTCGAAAGTTCGTAGCCGTGTGGGCGACAGCTCTCGCTCTCGCCGGCGTCGGCGGCGGCCCGGCATCGGCGCAGCCGGCAGTCGAGCCACCCGTCGTATCGACGACGCCACCGTTCACGACGCCGAACACCGACGCGTGCCCGTTCGCGGCCTCGCCGCCCCCGGCGATCGATTCCTCGGATGTTCCGGCTCCGGGTAGCACTGCGCCACAACCGGTTCCGATCCCGGCGGACCCGGTGGGCGGATCCCGACTGGCCGAGTGCGGCGCGATCGTGCCGGACGGCGCGCCCCCACTGCCCGCGGACATCTCGGCAACCGGGTTCGTGGTGGCAGACCTCGATTCCGGATCGGTGGTAGCCGCCAAGGATCCACACGGTCGGCACCGACCGGCGAGCACAATCAAAGTACTGCTCGCCCTCGTCGCTCTGGACGAGCTGGACCTCGGCAAACAGATCACCGCGACGGCCGAGGACGCCGACGCAGAAGGCAGCGCCGTCGGCATCGGGAAGAACGGTGTCTACACCAATCTGCAACTGTTGCAGGGCCTGGTCATGGCGTCGGGAAACGATGCCGCGCATGCCTTGTCGGCTCAGCTGGGAGGTGACGCCGCGACCGTCGAGAAGATGAATGCCAAGGCAGCAGAGTTGGGCGCGCTCGACACACGGACCGCGACCCCCTCCGGCCTGGACGGGCCCGGCATGGCGAGCTCGGCCTACGACCTGGCACTGTTCTACCGGGAGGCCATGCGCAATTCGACCTTCGCGCAACTGATTTCGACCGAGAACGTGCAGTTTCCCGGCTATCCGAAGGATCCCACGATCCCCGACGACCAAGACCGCCCCGGTTTCACGCTGTCCAACGACAACCAGCTGCTCTACAACTATCCGGGCGCTCTCGGCGGCAAGACCGGCTACACCGACGATGCCCGGCAGACCTTCGTGGCGGGTGCCGAACGCAACGGTCGCCGTCTGGTCGTGACGCTCATGAAGGGTGACGTACTACCGATCCGGCCGTGGGAACAGGCGGCTCGGCTGCTCGACTACGGGTTCGCCCTGGATACGAGCAGCAGCGTCGGCGATCTGGTCGAACCGGATTCCACGTCGCCGGTGACGAGTACACGTGCCACCAGCGCGGTGCCAACCCTTGCTCAACCCCCTGCGTCGGCGTCGAGTGCCGAATCGGGTACCCGACAATCCGATCTGCAGGCGCAGGGCGACACGGTCGTGCGCATCGCGATCGGGGTCATCGGTGCACTGGTCGTGGCCGGTTTGCTGTGGGGCGCACGCACACTGTCTCGCCGCCCCTGAACTCCCCCGCCGCCTCTCACATTCGCAGGTAGGTTGCCTCGGATCAGCGTCGCCGATTGCGAAGTCCAGCGATACCCAGAGCGGCCAGAGCGCCCGCGCCCACCAAGGCCAGACCACCCTTGACACCCGGGCCGTCGCTCACCTCGACCCGGGTGTTGATCACCGCGGGGTCCGGCGCCGGCACATGGGCGTCAGCAAGGCTCTCCCGAGTGGTGGCTGCGAACGCAGTCGAGAACAGCACCAACCGCGACGTCGTGAACACGAACACCAACAGACCGATGATGGGACCGAACACGACTCCGGCGGGCCCGCTCGTGACGGACGCGAGGTAGATCGCGCCGAGTTGCTTGAAGATCTCGAAACCGACTGCGGCCAACAGTGCACCTTTGGCCGCACTGCGCCACGACACCGGTTCGCGGGGCAGACGTGAGATCACCCAGGTGAACAGCGCCCACGTTCCGGCAAGCGCGAGCAGTATCGAGAAGACCCGCAGCGCCACTCCGACGCCGGGAACGGAATCGAGGTTCAACCATTCCAGAATGCCACGCATGACGCCGCCCCCGGCCAACGCGGACAGCCCGAGAGAAAGCACCAGAGCTGCTCCCAGGCCGAGCAGAGCCGCGAGGTCCTTGGCCTTGGTCGCAAGGAATCCACCCGACTCGTGCTGGCTCTCCCACATCGCGGTCAGGGCCTCACGCAGATTGGCCACCCAACCGAGCCCCGCGTACAGCGCGCCGAGCAGACCGATGACACCGACACCGGTACGGGACTCGATCGCGGTATCGATCAGCGAGCTGATCGTCTCACCGAAGCTACCGGGGACGTTCTCGGCGATCTGCGACTGAATCTCGGCAAGCCATTCGGGCTGATTCACCAGTACGAACCCGGCAACGGCGAATGCAACCATCAGCAGCGGAAACAACGCCAGCACACTGAAATACGTCATCCCCGCGGCGTAGTAATCGCCCTTCTGCCCCTGATACCGCTGCGCGGCAACAACAGTGTGATCCAGCCACGGCCACCGAGCACGCCGATCGTCGAGCATGGCCTTGAAATCGGGCATGGCACTCACCTTTTCGCTGTCGTCGGCGGCTGTTCGGGCCGTGTCCTCGAAATGTCGTGTAGCGCGAATATCGTGTACTGACAGGTCTATGCGCCGGGAGGAAGGAACCCCACCCTGTCGTACACCTGAGCCAGCGTTCTGCTCGCGACCTCCCTGGCTCGATCCGCACCGGCAGCGAGGAGGCGATCCAATTCGGCTACGTCGGACATGAATCCGTCCATTCGTTCGCGCAGCGGAACCACGAACTCGGTCAGCACGTCGGCAGTGTCGGACTTGAGATCGCCGTAGCCCTTGCCTGCGTAACCGGCGACCAGATCATCGATGCTCTTCCCGGACAAAGCGGACTGAATCACCAGAAGATTGCTGACGCCTGCCTTGTTCTCCGGATCGAAGACGATATCGCGTTCGTTGTCCGTCACTGCCGAACGAATCTTCTTCGCGGACACCTTCGGATCGTCCAGGATGTTGACGATGCCCGCCGGATTCGACGACGACTTGCTCATCTTCGCCGTCGGATCCTGCAGGTCGAAGATCTTGGCCGTGCCCTTGATGATGTGTGCATCGGGAACCACGAAGGTCTTCTTGAACCGCGAGTTGAACCTCTGCGCCAGATCGCGAGTCAACTCCAGATGCTGACGCTGATCCTCGCCCACCGGAACGAGATTCGGCCGGTACAGCAGGATGTCCGCGGCCTGCAGAATGGGATAGGTGAACAACCCGACGCTGGTGTGATCGCGACCCTGCTTGGCGGACTTGTCCTTGAACTGCGTCATCCGGCCGGCTTCGCCGAACCCGGTGATGCAGTTGAGAACCCACGCCAACTGCGCATGCTCGGGAACCTGGCTCTGCACGAACAACGTCGACTTCTCGGGATCGATACCCACCGCCAACAGTTGTGCGGCCGCTATCCGGGTGCGCCGACGCAATTCCTTCGGGTCCTGCGGAACCGTGATCGCATGGAGATCGGGAACGAAGTAGAACGCATCGAACTCCTCCTGCAACTCCACCCAGTTCCGCACCGCACCCAGGTAGTTACCGAGATGGAACGAATCCGCCGTCGGTTGGATGCCCGAGAGCACCCGACGACGCGGACCCTGCGACGTGTCGATCGAGTCAGGAGAAGACATGCGGCAATCTTTTCACGCCGTCCCCGACCCGTACCGATTGCCTTGCCACACCAGTCGCTCCGCAGGCTCCGCTCCTCACCACACCGGTCACTCCGCAGGCTCCGCTCCCACCACCCGGTCACTCCGCAGACTCCGCTCCTAACACCCCGGTCACTCCGCAGGCTCCACTCCTAACACCCCGGTCACTCCGCAGGCTCCGCTCCTAGCGGTAGCGCACCGTCACCGGCGCGTGATCGGACCACCGCTGGTCGTACGCCTCCGCTCTTTCGGTGACAGCTTCTTTCGCACGCTCGGCCAGATCACCGGTGGCGAGTTGGTAGTCGATGCGCCACCCGGCGTCGTTGTCGAACGCCTTACCGCGGTAGGACCACCAGCTGTACGGCCCCTCGACGCCGGGGTGCAGCTCACGCACGACGTCGGTCCACGGTGACTTCTCGGCGAGCAATCGCGATACCCACTCACGTTCTTCGGGCAGGAAACCCGACTTCTTGCGGTTGGTCTTCCACGACTTCAGATCTGCTTCGGTATGGGCGATGTTCCAGTCGCCGCAGACCACGACGTCGCGCTCGGCGGACGTCGTTGCCTTGGCGGTCTTGGCGAGATACTTCGCGAACGCAGCCATGAAGCGTTCCTTCTCGTCCTGTCGGTCGGTCCCCACCTCGCCCGACGGCAGGTACAGGCTCGCCACGGTGACGTCACCGTAGTCTCCTTCGATGTAGCGACCCGCGTCGGCGAATTCAGCGACGCCGATGCCGGTTCTGATCGCCTCCGGCGCGGCCCTCGACAGCAGGGCTACACCGTTGCGTCCCTTTGCCGACGGTTCCGCCGACGCCAGATGCCATCCCGCATCGAGGGCCGGGGCCAGTGCTGTGGTCAGCTCGCCGTCGTTGGCGCGTGTCTCCTGAAGACAGATGACGTCGGCATCGGTGGCCTCGAGCCACGGAAGCATGCCCTTGCGAACAGCCGCGCGGATCCCGTTGACGTTGACAGTGGAAATAGTGATCGGCACGCCGACGACCGTAGCGGAGGCCACCGACAACCGGCAGGTGGCCTCCGCAGGCTCACCTTCTCTTCGGTTTGGCTCCTGGCTTCGGAGCCGTCACCGCCGAAGTCATCGACGGCACCGCGACCGGCTCCCGGTCGATCCGTCGGTAGACGATGTGCTGCTGGGCGTAGGTCCAGATGTTGTTGCTCACCCAATAGAGCAGCACCGCAACGGGCAGCACCGGGCCACCGATCAGCACCCCGGCCGGGAAGACCCACAGCGCGAGTTTGTTCATGATCGCGGTCTGCGGGTTCGCCGCGGCGGCCGCATCCTGACGCGCGATCGATGCCCGGGAGTTCAGGTGGGTAGCCACCGCGGCAACGATCATCAACGGCACCGCGACGACCGCGATGCTCCACACCGACGGCACCCCACCGAACGGACCGAACGCTTCGAGAACATCTCGAGAGCTACTGACGGCAGCGGAGATCGGTGCGCCGAACAGCCGCGCGTCGAGAAACGACTGCACATCGCCCGCACCGAACACGTAGTTGGCTGTACTCGCATTCTCCTGCGCCGACATACCGAGATGCCCGAACCCGGTTCCCGTCCGGTTGAACGAGCGCAACACGTGCAGCAGACCGATGAACACCGGTGCTTGCGCGAGCAGCGGGAGGCAACCCATCAGTGGGTTCACCCCGTGTTCCTTTTGCACTGTGCGGATTTCCGTGGCCTGTCGAGCCCGGTCACCGGAGTACTTCTTCCGTACCTCCTCGAGCCTGGGTTGGAGTTTCTTCATGGCGAGCTGTGAACGAATCTGACCGACGAACGGTTTGATCAACAGCGTTCGTAGCGTGAAGACCAAAAATACGACGGCCAAGGCCCAGGCGACGCCGTTGTCGGGGCCGAGCACGAAACCGAACACCCGGTGCCAGAACCACAGCACCGCGGAGACGGGGTAATAGACGAAATCGAGCATGATGGAGTGCCTCACTGAGAGAGAAATCGGTCGGATGACGTCTCGACCGGATCTCGCAGTGGCTCAGCGGAACTGGAGCCACCGATCCGGTCCGTGAACCGATCCGGGTGCTCTCGGCATAGGGCGGCCTGGCGTGTCGGGTTGCTCTTGTCTGCGGTAGGCCCCGCGGAGTCTGCCGCCGTCGGATCCGGCGGTTGTGGACGCGGGCGGCACCACGACGAGGACGTCGGCCGATGCACCCGTCACCAGCAGTGCCGCAGCCACCAACGCACCGAACATCGCTATCTGGGCCGCGGGCTGGGCATCGACGACGGCGAAGACGACCAGCAGGACTGCCGCCACCCCGACAAGGGTGACCACTGCGGCTCGCCACGGCGACACCGCACGCCTGGAAATTACGTCGAATGCAGCCGTCGAACCGACACGGCGGGTGGCGTTGTCGATGGACAACATAGTGATTCTCCCGATGAACCTCGTGGACCAGGGGCGCGTGAGGTGTGGGAGAGCTGTCGAACTACAGCGCTCCCACCAGGAGACCGGGTGCTCGCGGCTGCGGGCGACCGGGTGCGTCGGGGCGATGTTGACGTCGGAACGAGCCACGAAGGTGGCGCTCCTCCGCATTCGGTCCGACGTTCGACGGACGGTACAGAAGGCTCAGCGCCCCGGCACGATGCGCGTAGAACACCGCCGCCGCCAGAGCAGCGACGATGATCAGCGCGAGATCCGCCGGTCCGGCCGGAGTAGTCAGCAGCAGCGTGAAGAACAGCACCGACGTGACGACGAGGTTCTGATAGCCCATCGTGCACCTCCGTCCTTCGTCACCGATCGTCGAGTCGTTGCTCAGGGTACAGATACCGTCGGGTCTGTGCACTGGTACCAGCTGTCTCCCCACGAGACCGGGTCTCGGGCCTGAACACACTCACGAACACGTTGGGGTAGGCGATCGAGTTCGGGATCTGCGTCTGCCGACAACCCGCCAAGGTAGAACACGTCGATCCGCCCCGTCTCCTCGAACCGTTCGACGTTCTGCCGCGCGATGTACGCGTCCGGGTTCACGGCCGCGAGCGCGAGAACGGTCAGCACTGCTCCCACGCCGACTGCTCGCGGAAGCCAGCGACCCGACATCCGTACGCCCGCGACGAGCAGCAGTACGAACACCGAACCCAACCACCATTCGACCGCGGTGACGAACAGCCGCAGGGTGGTGTAGCCGTACTGCTCCTCGTACAACGACATTCGATGCAACGCCGACGCCACGATCACCACCGACAGTGCGCACAGCGCGCCGAGCAGAACCCGCAATGCAAGTCGGTCGCGTAGGTCCGTTCGTTCGGCCTTGGTCACGGTGACCGCGATGACGAGCAAGGTCAATACCGTCACCGTCAGCAACTGCCAGAATCCCTGCCGTGCGTACTCGGCGTTGGTCAAACCTTCGGTGCTCAGAACGTGTCCCTGGCCGCCGAACAAGCTCGGAATCTGAAAGGCGACGAACACGCCGAACAGGCCGACGACAGCGCCGAGCGGTATTGCCCACTCCCACAACCGAAGTGTGCGACGCGGTGTTGCCGCCAGGCGGTCGAAGCGCGGCGGATGCACGGCCACGTATGCGGCGGCGAGCGCACCTGCAGCCGTCAGTACGAATACGACCACTCGCCCGAAAATCGATCCGAGATCGAACTGCGGAGTGACCGAGCCCAGAGCATCCGCGAAACGTCGATCCGCCGCCCCGAACAGCGCGGCGAACACCACACAGAGCGCGACGGTGACGGCGGCGACCACGCCGATTCGGATCGGCTTGGGCCCGTCGAGATCGATGGTTCCCGCCCCTCGTCGCGTCCACCGCACGACCCGCAAGGGCAGCAGCAGCGGCAGCACGGCGCCGAGAGCGATGCCCGTCCAAGTCCAGGCCCGCGAGAGAACGACCGACCCGACGACGACCGCAAGGGCAACGGACAGAGCGACGATCCACTCCGCCTCTCGTAGCGCCGCGACGCTGGACAAGGCGAGGACCCCCGCCACACCCACCCACTCCCACGGCGACAACGACGCACGCCGTACCGCTACGACGACAGCCATGATGCTTGCGGCGGTGATGGTTACGCCGAAGTTGTTGTAGCCCAATATCACTGTCGCGACGAGCCCGGCAGCAAGCGCTCCTAGAAGTGCCGCGCGGGGTGCCCGAGAGTGTCGCAGCACCGGCCAGGTTCGAGGGCTCCACAGCGACCGACGAGGCCGCGTTCTGGGGTGCATGGGTATTCCGATCGTGGTCATGGCTGGGATCCATTTCTGTGTTCGAGGCATGCCGAACCGCGGCTGCGGTCCAGGGACGAGCAGTCGAGGTGAGTGGGTGTGTGAAAGAAGGTGGGTTGTCAGCGCTCGGGGATGGCCACTCTGATGTGGCAGCCCGACTCACTGTCGAGAACGTCGATGGTCCCGCCGTGCAGTTCGGTGGCCCACCGTGCGATTCCGAGTCCGAGACCTGTTCCGCCGTCGGTGGATCCGCCGCGAGTGAACCGGTCGAACACCGAGTGACGGTCGGCCGGTGCGATGCCGGGACCCTCGTCGCGAACATCGAACGCGAACCGGTCCCCGATTCGATGCGCTCGGATACTCACCGTGCCCGACTGCGGCGAATGCCGTACGGCGTTGTCGACGAGATTGGTGATCACCTGCGTCATTCGAGCGCGGTCGGCGACGACCGTCCCGGCACCGGGTGAGACGACGATCGATACTCGTTCTCGGTGAACGCCGGTCGCCTCCTCGAGGAAGGGGCGCACCGGGAATTCCGTCGGGACGATGCTCAGCACTCCGCCCTCGACCCTCGACAGATCGAGCAGTTCGGTCACCAGGTTTCCCAGTCTCTCGGTCTGGCCGAGAGCCACCGACAACGTAGCCGGGTCGGGTTCGGTCACCCCGTCGACCATGTTCTCGAGCACTGCCCGCAAGGCAGCGATCGGAGTCTTCAATTCGTGGGAGACGTTTCCGATCAGCTCGCGGCGGTACTTCTCGGCGGCTTCCAAGTCGCTCGCCATGGTGTTGAATGCGGTGGCGAGCTCGCCCACCTCGTCGCGGGACGTGGCACGCACCCGGGTCGAATAGTCGCCTCGCGCCATCGCTTTGGCTGCCGAGGTCATCTCTCGCAGGGGCGACGTCATGCCGTGCGCGACGAATTGTGTTGCGGCCAAGGACACGATCAATGCGGCGAGAAGTGTGTAGCGAAACTGCCAGCCGGCCCCGATCCAGAAGACGACGCTCGCCAGCACCAGCACGATGCCCACCACGAGCGAGACCTTGAGTTTGAACGACCGCAAGGGATCGAGCGGACGCGGCAGCATCGGCCTCATCGCGGTGCCTCCACGGCGTATCCGACGCCGTGGACGGTACGAATCAGGTCGCCACCGAGCTTGCGCCGCAACGCTTTCACATGACTGTCGACGGTACGGCTGCTGGCCGAATCGTCCCAGCCCCACAGTTCCGACAGCAGAGTCTCCCTGGACACCGCCGTGCGAGGTCGAGCGGCCAGATACGCCAGGATGTCGAATTCGGTTCTGGTGACGTGGATGTCGCCCGCGTCGGTGGAGACGCGTCGCTCCCGATGATCGATGTGCACGTCGCCGATTCGAGTGGTGTACTGCTCGGGAGTGACGACGCGCTCGGCGCGCCTGATGAGAGCGTGCACACGCGCGACCAGTTCACGCATGCTGAACGGCTTGCCCAGATAATCGTCCGCACCGACGCCCAGCCCGACGAGCATGTCGGTCTCGTCGGACTTGGCCGTCAACATCAGTACCGGTACCGGCCGGGATGCCTGGATGCGTCGACACACTTCGAGTCCGTCGAAACCGGGAAGCATCAGATCCAGCACCACCACGTCGGGGTCGATCCGGCCGCACACTTCCACCGCGGAGGGGCCGTCGGCGGCAGTGACCACGTCGTACCCCTCGCCTCGCAGTCGAGCGGCCACGGCGTCGGAGATCGTGGGTTCATCGTCGACTACGAGAACTGTGCGGCTCATGAGAATTGACCCTAGAGGTCGGACATGGAGGACTTCGTCGGGAAATGTGGAGGTTCGGTGAAGGTTGACCTGAAAGTCGAACTAAGGGTGGGCTACCCTTCCTTTCGATACCCGACCTGACGAAAGGCCCACTCGATGCGTACCCGACCACTTCGGAGAACTTTGGCGGTGTGCGCGATCGCGCTGACCACGGCGGGACTACTGAGCGCCTGCTCGAACTCCGACGGCACGTCCGACGGCCCCGACTCCCCCACGACCGCCAGCTCGGGCGTCTTTCCCGTCTCGGTAAAGCATGCGTTCGGCGAGACCGTCGTTCCCGAGGAACCCACGCGCGTCGTGGTGGCGGGATACACCGAACAGGACACGGTGTTGGCCCTCGGCGTGATCCCCGTCGGAGTGACGGAGTGGTACGGCGACCAGCCGTACGCGACCTGGCCCTGGGCTCGGGCCGCGCTGGGAAATGCCCAGCCCGAGGTGCTCACCAACAACGGCGACGGTTTCGAGACCGAGAAGATCGCCGCCCTCGAGCCCGATCTGATCATCGCCACCAACGCCGGTCTCACCGCGGACAGCTACCGGACTCTGAGCAACATCGCACCCACGCTCGCCCAGTCCGACGCGTCGACCGCCTACTTCGAGCCCTGGGACGTACAGGCGGAGAAGATCGGCCGGGCGTTGGGTAAGAAAGCCGAAGTGGACGGACTCATCGACGGTGTGAATCAGAAGTTCGCCGATGCCGCGGCGGCTCACCCCGAGTTCGCAGGGAAGAAGGCGATCTTCCTGCAGAACGCGTTCTACGAGGGCAAGGCCATCGCGTACCAGGACGGTTTGAGCACCGACTTCCTGACGAAGCTCGGTTTTGTGATCCCCGACGACATCGACGCGTTCGTGCCGGCCGACGGCAGTGCGCAGGCGAGCATCCCGCTGGAGAACCTGTCGGTCCTCGACACTGCAGATGTGCTGATCTGGGGAACGGAGAACCCGGGCGATCGCGGCCAGTTGGAGAAGGAACCGGTGTACAACGCTCTGCAGCCGGTGAAGGACGGCAACCTCGTCTTCACCGATGGGGTGACGGCGGGGGCGATCTACTTCACGAGTGTGCTGAGCCTGCCGTACGTGATCGACAAGGTGGCTCCGGCAATGTCCGAGGCGCTCGGCGGAACCGCCACCACCATCACGTCCTGACTTTCATGCCGCCGAGCGCTTCTCCATCCACATGGCGACGGACAGAACGCCCAGGCCGGCAACAGCGAGACCCGAGCCGACGGCGGCCGGTGCCGTGTAGCCGAGACCTGCGGCGATCACCGCGCCGCCCACCGCGGCTCCGATGGCATTGGCCAGGTTGAACGCCGCGTGGTTGAGTGAAGCGGCGAGAGTCTGCGCGTCCTCCGCCACGTCCATCAGACGGGTCTGAAGTCCGGGGACGACGGACGAGCCGGACGCGCCGATCAAGAACACCAGAAGCAGCGCGGTCACCGGGTTGTGAGCCGCGACGACGAAGACGGCCAGGGACACTGCGGTCGCGGCCAGCCCGATGAAGGTGCCCTTGAGCTTGTACTTGTCGGCCAACCAACCGCCTGCGTAGTTGCCGGCAACCATGCCGAGGCCGTAGATCATCAAGGCCACCGGAACCAGTGCACGGGCAAGGCCTGCGACGTCGGTCAGGGTCGACGCGATGTAGGTGTACACCGCGAACATGCCGCCGAATCCGACGATGCCGACGAACAGGGTCATCCACACCTGGCCACGGCGGAGGGCACCGAGCTCGGTGATCGGACTGGTGGTCGGCATGGCGTCGAGTCGCGGCATCCACAGGACCAGCGCACTGACGGTGAGCAACCCGATCACGGCGACGAGGGCGAATGCGCTTCGCCACCCGAGGGCCTGGCCGATCCAGGTCGCCACCGGTACACCGACGACGTTCGCCACCGATAGACCCATCATCACCATCGCGACGGCCTTGGCTCGTTTGCCCGGCTCAGCGAGGTGCGCCGCCACCAGTGCGGCAACGCCGAAATACGCGCCGTGCGGCAGACCGGCCACGAACCGGGAGGCCACCAACTCGTTGAAACTCGGCGCGAAGACCGTCCCGAGATTGCCGAGCGTGAACGCCACCATCAGCGCCAGCAACAACATGCGCCGAGGAACACGCGCCGCAAGAGCGGCGATTGTCGGCGCACCGACGACGACGCCGAGCGCGTAGGCGGAGATCATGTGGCCGGCCGACGGCTCCGATATTCCCATCGTCGTCGCGATGTCCGGGAGCAGGCCCATCGAGGCGAATTCGGTGGTGCCGATGCCGAAGCCGCCGATGGACAGGGCCAGCATGGCGAGCCTGCGGCGGGTCGAGTGCGGTCGATGGCCGACGCTCAACCCACTCGACACCTTGCCGCGCACGGCGCTGACGTTTCTGGCGAGAGCGGAATCGGTGACAGTCACAGCAGAACAACCTTCGTAAGCAATCGGATTACAGAGCGGGCCAGGGGCTGGTGGATCGACGACCTGGTAAATCGACGACCTGGTGGATCGATTCAGTACAGCCCGACCGGACGGCACAACGTTCGTCGTGTTCATTGTCTTCCCCGAGGCGACTCGTTTTCGAGTCGTCGGGCGGTGATTGTCCTCACCAGAGCATCTGCTCGAGGGTCGTGAGCGCCCTCGTTCCCCCGAGACACCCGTACCCGCTAAGATTCCTGCCAGGTCATGAGTGCCAGCATCGAGCCCCGGCTTGCTGGCCGGCAACCCTCCAACCGCGGTGGGGTGCCCCGGGTGAACGACCAGGCCGATGCAACACATCCGTGTCGTATCGACAAGCGCGGGTCCGCTCCGAAGCGGACCCACTGATCTTCGGTCCCCACGGGCCGAGGCATGTCAGGAGGTTCTCATGTGTTGCTGTACCGATACGCCCCGTAACGCTCGAGTTCTCGAGCTTCATTCGACAGAAAACACGTCTGAGAAAACGGAGTATCACCAGCCATGACCGATTCGACCCCCGACGTCGTCGACGCCACCGGAGCACCTACCGAGGATCCGTTCACCGATCCCGCAGCCGACTGGAGCTTCGAGACCAAGCAGATCCATTCGGGTCAGACACCGGACGGCACCACCAGGGCTCGTGCGTTGCCCATCTACCAGACCACCTCGTACACGTTCGACAACACCGATCACGCGGCCGCACTGTTCGGCCTGGCGGAACCGGGCAACATCTACACCCGCATCATCAACCCCACGCAGGATGTCGTCGAGCAGCGCATCGCCGCTCTCGAAGGGGGCGTCGCAGCACTTCTGCTCGCGTCGGGCCAGGCGGCAGAAACGTTCGCCATTCTCAATCTCGCCGAGGCGGGCGATCACATCGTCTCGAGCCCGCGGCTCTACGGCGGCACGTACAACCTTTTCCACTACACGCTTCCCAAGCTCGGGATCACCGTCTCGTTCGTCGACGATCCGGACGATCTCGAGCAGTGGCGCGCGGCCATCACACCGTCGACCAAAGCGTTCTACGGTGAGACGATCTCCAACCCGAAGAACGACGTTCTCGATATCCCCGGCATTTCGGCGATCGCCCACGAGAACGGCATTCCGCTGATCGTCGACAACACCGTCGCGACGCCGTACCTGCTGCAGCCGCTGAAGCACGGTGCCGACATCGTGGTGCACTCGGCGACGAAGTACCTCGGCGGTCACGGCACGGCGATCGCGGGCGTCATCGTCGACGGCGGAACGTTCGACTGGACGCAGGGCCGTCACCCCAACTTCACCACCCCGGATCCGAGTTACCACGGTGTCGTCTTCGCCGATCTCGGCGCTCCGGCCTTCGCCCTGAAGGCGCGGGTGCAGTTGTTGCGTGACATCGGGGCTGCTGTGTCACCCTTCAATGCGTTCCTGATCAGCCAGGGCCTCGAGACGTTGAGTCTTCGAATCGAGCGGCACGTGGCGAACGCGCAGAAGGTGGCCGTCTTCTTGGCCGGTCGCGACGACGTCGTCTCGATCAACTACGCCGGACTCGAGTCCTCGCCCTGGTACGAGCGCGGGCAGCAGCTGCTCCCGAAGGGGCAGGGCGCGATCATCGCGTTCGAGCTGAAAGGAGGAGTGGACGCGGGCAAGAAGTTCGTCAACGCTCTCACTCTGCACAGTCATGTGGCTAACATCGGAGACGTGCGTTCTCTCGTCATCCATCCCGCGTCCACCACGCATTCGCAGTTGACCCCGGAAGAGCAGTTGGCCTCCGGCGTCACTCCCGGCCTCGTGCGTCTGGCCGTCGGTATAGAAGGAATCGACGACATCATCGCCGATCTCGAGGTCGGCTTCCGCGCGGCGGCGTCTTGAGCCACAGTTTGAACACAGGCGTTCGTCCGGAGGCGGTCCTTCCGTCTCCGGACGGGCGGTTGGGAACCATCGACATCGGTGGTCTCGATCTCGAGAACGGTTCTCATATTCCGCACGTGACCGTGGCGGTGCAGCGTTGGGGCGAGATGGCGGCCGATCGCAGCAACGTCGTGCTCGTCGAACATGCGTTGACCGGTGATTCCCACGTTTCGGGACCGCCGGATGCCGACCACGTACTGCCCGGTTGGTGGAACGGGATGGTCGGACCGGGCAGCCCCATCGACACCGACGAATGGTGTGTCGTGGCCACCAACGTGCTCGGCGGATGCGGAGGCACCACCGGGCCGAGCAGCATCTCCCCCGACGGCACCCCGTACGGTTCTCGCTTCCCGGAAATTTCGATTCGCGATCAGGTGGCGGCAGAGGTCGCGGTGGCCGATGTTCTGGGCATCGATCGGTTCGCCGCCGTCGTGGGCGGGTCGATGGGCGGCATGCGCACCCTCGAATGGATTGTGGGACATCCGGATCGGGTGGGTGCCGCGCTGGTGCTCGCCGTCGGTGCCCGCGCGACAGCGGACCAGATCGGAACGCAAACCACCCAGATCGCTGCGATCAAGGCCGATCCGGGTTGGCTCGGCGGCAATTACCACGACACCGGCACCGCCCCGACCGCCGGACTCGGGATCGCTCGACGCATCGCGCATCTGACGTACCGAACCGAGAGCGAACTCGACATTCGGTTCGGAAACTCTCCGCAGAACGACGAGGATCCGTGGGCCGGCGGCAGGTACTCCGCGCAGAGCTACCTCGAGCATCAGGCCGCCAAACTGGTCAATCGATTCGACGCGGCGACGTACGTTCTTCTGAGCGAAGCGATGAACCGCCACGACGTGGGCCGAGGACGCGGCGGAGTCGCCGAAGCCCTTGCGTCCGTGCCGGTTCCGACCATCGTCGGGGGCGTCGATTCCGATCGCCTCTACCCGCTTCGACTGCAGAAAGAAATTGCGCGTGAACTCCCACAGTGCCGGGGGCTCGAAGTGATCCAGTCGCGAGACGGCCACGACGGATTTCTCACCGAGGCCGATTCGGTGGCGAAGTTGCTGGCCGAGACAATGGAGCTCGCCCGCCTCGGACGGCGCTGACCCGAGTCGATCGGTCTACGTCAGTCCGTCCCCAGGGGATCGATCGACAGCGACAGAAAGACGATGGCGCCGCCGACGCCTCCCAGCGCCAACACGTCGAATCCCCTGCTGCGCACCTTCAGGGTGCCGACGCGTGACTCGGGTAGGCACAGTCGCAGCAACGCTGCCACCACCGCTGCGCACCCGAAGATGAACGAGCCGCGCCGCCAACGGTCGGCGAGAACCAGGACCAGCGCGGCGAGCACGATGATCGACACCACGACCATCGGTAGATTCCGAGCGAGCGCCGCTCGGAAACCCGGCACGTGATCGCCTCGCGCATCCTGTACGTCGTTCACCTCGGCTCGCTCAACTCTGGGCCGCAGTGCGTTCGGCTCGCTCCACGACATTGGACAGCAGAAACGCGCGCGTCAACGGCCCGACTCCACCGGGGTTGGGCGACAGGAAACCGGCCACCTCGGCGACGTCGTCCGCGACGTCTCCGCGCAATCCGTCCTCGGTGCGGGTGACCCCGACGTCGAGCACAGCCGCCCCGGGCTTGACCATGTCTGCGGTGATCAAACCGGGAACCCCGGCGGCCGCGATGACGATGTCGGCGCGGGAGACCTCTGCGGCAAGATCACGAGTTCCGGTGTGGCACAACGTGACCGTCGCGTTCTCCGAACGGCGGGTCAGCAGCAGTCCGATCGGTCGGCCCACCGTCACACCGCGGCCGATGACCACAGCGCGCGTCCCGTCGAGTGCGACGTCGTAGCGCCGCAGCAAGTGGACGATGCCCCGCGGGGTGCACGGCAATGCGGCGTCCTTGCCCAGCACCAAGCGGCCGAGGTTGATCGGGTGCAGACCGTCGGCATCCTTGTCGGGATCGATGCGCTCGAGCGCGGCGTTCTCGTCCAGATGCTTGGGCAACGGAAGCTGCACGATGTACCCCGTGCAGTCGGGGTTGGCGTTGAGCTCGTCGATGACCGCTTCGAGTTCGGACTGAGTGATATCCGCGGGAAGATCGCGTCGAATGGAAGTGATGCCCACCTTCGCGCAGTCGTTGTGCTTGCCCCGCACGTACGCGGCAGAACCCGGATCATCTCCGACGAGCACCGTCGCCAGGCCGGGAGTGATGCCCTGCTCCCGCAGACGTGCCACACGGGCGGTGAGGTCGACGAAAATCTCGTCACGAGTCGCTTTGCCATCGAGGATCGTTGCAGTCACCGGGCCATTGTTTCAGGTTCTGCCCGTCCGGCGGCGCGCCGGGCCGATCACCGCGGTCAGCTCTCGACGATCAAGCCCTGCGCAGCCGCGAAGGCCACTGCTTGCATCAGTTCGATCTTGGCCCCGCGCACCCCTGCGCCGACCCACAGCGACGCATCGACGACGGCTCCGCGCAGGTCCGACTCCTCCATTTTGGCACCGACGGTTCGTGCGCCCGCGAGATCGACGGACCGCAGCACCGCTTTGCGAAGATCGGTCGAGGTCAGGTTCGCCTCCCGCATCCGACATCCGGTCAGATCGACGCCGCGCAGGTCGGCATTACCCAGCGAGGCCAACGTGAAATCGACTTCGTCGTAGGTGGCCGGACGCATGCGAGTGTCCACGAACACCGATCCCATCAACGTCGAGTGACGGAAGACGCTGTGCTGCAGATTGGTTCGAGTGAACGTGCACGATCGAAAGGCCGAGTTGGTGTGCACCGAATCCGTGAGGTCGGTACCGGTGAAGTCGCATTCGGTGAAGACGACCGAGTCGGTCCGCACATTGCTCATGTCCGCGTCACGGAAGGTGCACCGGACGAACTGCCTGCCCGACCACTCCCGCCCGTCGAGTCGAGAATCCGAGAAATCTTCGCCGATGGTCTGTTCGTCGTCCACCTGCCCCATCCTCCCCGGGCTCGTGGTGGCAGAGTGATCCGGGTGTTTCGACTCATGTTCTTCGAGCCCCGGATTCCGCAGAACACCGGCAATGCGATTCGCCTCGTCGCCGGCACCGGATGCGAACTGCATCTCGTTGGCCCCCTCGGGTTCGACATGTCCGAACCCAAGCTCAAACGCGCGGGATTGGACTACCACGACCTCGCGTCGGTCACCGTGCACCAGGACCTGCGGTCGGCGTGGTCCGCACTGGCCCCGGAACGGGTCTTCGCCTTCACCGCGCACGCAACACGCTCCTACGCCGACGTCGCCTACCAACCCGGTGACGTCCTACTGTTCGGACCGGAACCCACCGGACTCCCCGACGACGTCTTGAACGACCCCCATGTGACCGATCAGCTGCGCATCCCGATGATCCCCGGACGACGATCACTCAACCTGGCGAACGCCGCAGCAGTGACGATGTACGAGGCCTGGCGCCAACACGACTATCAGGGCAGCGTCTGAACGATTTGCGTTCGAGTGCGCTCGACTGAACGATTCCGTGGTGCCCGGGGCACGACGGACTCTGTCGCCGTGGGGCCCGCATCGAAAGGACCGTTCGGCCCGGTGGGCACGTCTGCGTCCTCGCACGTCAAATCGATTGTGAGCGTCGACAAATCGATCTGGTCGGAACGGCACCTGCGCTGTGAGACCCAACTATCGAGCCGCGTCCGACGGCTCGCCAGCCCTCCGATAACAATTTCCTTTCGTTCGGCGGTCGCCCGGGCATGCCGACTCGGAGCATCGCCACCCGCTTCGGACACCGGCACCGAGCCGACAAACAAGCCCCAATCATGAACTGACGGAACGGAATCGACCGGACTGCGCACGTAGAACCTGGGCAGTACAAAGGCGGCACGAACCGGCTCGACCGATACCGCAGGGTCCGAGAAATCGGACTTCTACGACGATTCATCTCCCGATGCCATCGGCACCGTTACACAATCTGTGTCTGCTTGCTGTCACGGACCCCCGGAGCGGGGTACCGTGTGCCGCACCGACCCGTTTCGCTCGTGAAGGAGCTTTCTGTTGTTCTCTGTTTCCCTGCCCCGTACGGTTTCTTCCAACTCCTCCTCCGCGCGAACGTTCAGTCGGTTCGGTAGTCGAATCGCCCGCACCGCAGCTATTTTCGCCATCGGATCGGGCCTGACGGTGGCCGCCTTCGCCGGCACCGCCACCGCGTCGGCGGCACCGGTCACGTGCGTGTCGCCGCCCTCGGCCAACGACATCCAGGTGAGTGACACAGCGAGCTGCGGAGCCACCTCGAACGGACCCGGAACCGCCACCGCCGGTGCCGCTGACAGCGGAACTGCCGTCAGTGTCAACGACGGGCCGGGCGCAACCAACACCTACGCCAACGGCTACGGTGTCGCGCTCGGAGCAAGCAAGAACGCGGGCACGGCATACGCGCTCGCACTCGGCGGCGGAATCGCGCACTCGTGGGCAGATGCCGGCCAGACGACCCTCGCGGTCGCAGGATGGGGATCCGGTGCCACATCCGAGGCACGCGGCGTCGACTGCGTCGGGCCGCTGTCGTTGGCACTGAACCTCACGAGCGGTCAGTTCTGCGTTCTCGGTAGCTGATTCTTCATCCGATCGAGCGGAGCCGACTACCCCGACACGGACCCGTCGAGGTAGTCGGCTCCACCTACGTAGACAGTCCGGCCGGACTTCTCGATGGGTCCGATTGCAGCCTCCGTCACAGCCGACGCGAACTCCGCAATGGTCGGGAGCGCACCCTGCGCGGTTCGCGCAGCGACTGAGTCCGGATTACGGCGTTCGAGCAGGGTGACCACGATCGTGCCCTCGATCATGTCCCCGGACACCACGACCAATTCGATTCCCCGAGAATCCAATTCAGGAATCATCCCACGCAGTGCATCCTCCCCCGCCCGTTTGCTCGCAGCAACGGGTTCGTATTCGACGGGGACCGGTTTCTTGCCGTGAAAATGCGCCTGGTGGCTGGTGAGGAAGACGATCCGCGAGCCCGGCTCCATACGGGCGATACTCGCGCGAGCCAGAGCCAACGTCGCGATTGATACTCATCGCGTAGTCGGGTTCTGCACCGAACTCCAGGCCACCCGAGGCATTGAGAACCAGAACGTCGATTGCGCCGAACTCGGCAACGACAACGTTCAGCATGGCGTCGATCGCGTCAGCGTCGGTGACGTCGGCACCCACAGGAAGTGCTGTGCCGCCGCCCTCCTCGATCGCGCGCACCACGGCCTCGGCTCGACGCTTCTTCTCGCGGTAGTTCACCGCGACCGCAGCACCGAGAGCACCCAACTGCAATGCAGTTTCTGCTCCGATTCCCCGAGATGCGCCGGTGATCAACACCGTCTTTCCATCCGCCCGCCCGGTCATTCGTTCTCCACTCCTCGTAGTGCTTCGAATTTCGAACTGCTTCGATTTTCGAACCACTATGATGAGTCGAGATGGAAAAGGCAAACGAACCGCGCCGTGCCATGATGGCCGCGCTCGACCTTCTGGGGCAGCGCTGGAACATGCGCATCCTGTTCGAGCTACGCAGCGGACCGCTCGGCTTCCTCGAACTGAGGCGACGCACCGACGACATATCCTCGAGCGTGCTCGCCACCCGGCTACGCACTCTCGTCGACGCACGAGTGCTGGCGAAGGGCCCTGATGGCTCTTACCGTCTCACCGAGATCGGTGACGAACTCGGACCTGCACTCGAACCGCTATGGCAATGGGCACAGCGATGGAACGAGGACAGCGACCACACCGATCACCGCACGTAACCAGTCTCGGCAAGTGCTCAACGGGCACCTTTGCATTCTTGTCGGTGGGTCGAGATACTCTTTCTTCAGTTCGAACGCATGTTCTGAACTGGGGGGTCACCGGGGGGTGAAAAATGGCTGCACCAGTGGTGTCGTTGGATGCGTTGACCGCTGCCGCGCGGGAAGAGAATCGGCATGCGGCCCGAAAGATCGCTGCCTGCTACGACTTCCACCTCACCTGCATCGCGCAGGATGCGAAGCATCGGCAGTACAGCCGGTACGGACGCACCGAGATGGCACTCGCGTTGAGCTGCTCCGCCACCGTCGCCGAAGCGTACGTGTCCGTCGGCGTGGCACTGCACACCCGGCTTCCTCTGGTGAAAACCGCATTCGAGGCCGGCGACATCGACCTCCCCCGCGTACGTACGGTGTGCCGGATCCTCGAC
>CAFBLX010000016.1_pt1 | contig 22221 bp, 20 predicted proteins | sample 7268311 | NCBI WGS metagenome assembly CAFBLX01 (sample SAMEA6814046, study PRJEB35770) | freshwater metagenome | biome: Freshwater; feature: Freshwater reservoir; material: water | place: Czech Republic | collected 2017-05-23 | depth 30m m | reverse complement strand
CTACCGACGACACCACCGTTGTTCGCGAGCGTGAACGATGTTCAGGCCCGTCTGGCCGAGACGGGGTATCTGGCCGACAAGGCCACGGCCACATCGGTCTTTCTCGCCGATCGCCTCGGCAAGCCGCTGCTGATCGAAGGTCCCGCCGGAGTCGGCAAGACCGAATTGGCGCGGGCGGTCGCGCAGTCGACCGGAGCCGAACTGGTGCGACTGCAGTGCTATGAGGGCGTCGACGAGGCGAGGGCACTGTACGAGTGGAACCACGCCAAACAAATCCTGCGTATCCAATCCGGCTCGAGTGCCGACTGGGACTCGACGAAGCTCGACGTGTTCTCCGAGGAGTTTCTGCTGGCTCGGCCACTGCTGCAGGCCATTCGCCGAACCGAGCCGACCGTGCTTCTGATCGACGAGACCGACAAGGCAGATGTCGAGATCGAGGGCCTGCTGCTCGAGGTGCTCAGCGACTTCGCGATCACCATTCCCGAGCTGGGCACGATCACTGCGGAGCGCACCCCGTTCGTCGTGTTGACCTCCAATGCCACGCGCGAACTGTCGGAAGCTCTCAAGCGCCGCTGCCTGTTCCTGCACCTCGACTTCCCCGACGCGGACCTCGAGCGTCGAATCCTGGCCAGCCGCGTTCCCGAACTGCCCGAGGCAATCGCGGAGCAGATGATCAAGACCGTCCGCGTGCTCCGAGGGATGCAGCTCAAGAAGTTGCCGTCGGTGGCCGAGACGATCGACTGGGGTCGCACACTCCTGGCCCTCGGCATGGACACCCTCGACGACGACGCGGTCCGGTCGACGCTCGGAGTGGTGCTCAAGCATCAGTCCGATCAGGTGCGCGCCGCCGCCGAACTGCGGCTGAACTGACATGCTCGCCCCACACGGAATTCCCGGGCATCTCGTCGGCTTCGTCGAGGCGTTACGCAAGCGTGGGATCTCGGTGGGGCCGTCGGAGACCGTCGATGCCGGACGCGTCCTGTCGGTGTTGGATCTGTTGGACAGAGAAGCGGTCCGCGAAGGGCTGGCCTGCGCGCTGCTGAGACGTCCGACGCACCGCGGGGTGTTCGACGCGTTGTTCGACCTGTGGTTTCCGGTGGCATCGGGTACCAGAGATTCGGGGCAGATCGACACCGCGCTGCCTCGCACCGAGACAGGCGAGGTCGATATCGATGCGTTGCGTGAACTGATCGTCGAACTGCTCTCGGACGACTCGGCGGAGGCCGCCGAACTGACCCAGATGCTGGCGGCCCAGATGGTCGAAGAGCTCGGTCAGTACAAGTCCTCGAACGGGCCGTCGTTCTCGGCCTATCAGGCGTTGCGTGATGTCGCTCCCGACACGCTGCTCCGCAAGATCCTCGACGGCCTGCTGGGCCGAAGTGACGATACGCCGGATCGGCCCACCGACGACTACGAGTCGGAGGTGGCCAAACGGACTGCAGCGCAACGCATTGCCGACCTACGCAAGATGGTCGAGAGCGAGACGAGGCGACGGTCGGCCGAGAAACTGGGCCGCGACCGGGTAGCGAGCTACGGTGTGCCGAAACTGGCGGAGGAAGTCGATTTCCTGCGTGCCTCGGACGCGGAGATGGTTGCATTGCGGCGTAACGTCGCACCGCTGGCGCGGTTGCTGGCCTCGCGACTTGCGGTGCGCCGCAGTCGAAGCAGGCACGGCTCCATCGATCTGCGACGCACGCTGCGCAAATCCATGTCGACCGGCGGTATTCCCATCGATCTGGTGGAGCGTAAGCCGCGTCGTGCCCGGCCGGAACTGGTTGTGCTGTGCGATGTCTCGGGGTCGGTGGCCGGATTCAGCAACTTCACCCTGCTGCTGGTGCATGCTCTTCGTGAACAGTTCTCCCGGGTGCGAATCTTTGCGTTCGTCGACTCCACCGACGAGGTGACGCGGTTCTTCGATTCCGGGGCAGACCTCGGGGCAGCCATGAGCCGGATCGTGCGGGAAGCGGACCTCGTGACCTACGACGGTCATTCGGATTACGGGCATGCCCTGACGACGTTCGACGAGAAGTACGCGCAGGTCATCACCAGCCGCAGTTCGGTTCTCGTTCTGGGCGATGCCCGGACGAACTATCGCGAACCGAAGCTGCCGGCGTTGGCCCGAATCGTCTCGGTGGCCAAGCACGCCTACTGGCTCAACCCCGAGCCCAAATCTCAGTGGGGATCCGGTGATTCGGCGGCCAAGGTGTATGCGGACGTGATTGCGATGCACGAGTGTCGGTCGGCCCAACAGCTCGCGACGGTGGTCTCACGACTGTTGCCGGTATGAGGCGTGTAACCGGCGTCGCTGCCACAGACGTAGAATCGTCGGTTGTGCAGTACGAATCCGGCCCCGGTGAGGACACGAACACCACGCCGACTCTCCGGTTGGGGGTCATGGGCGGCACTTTCGACCCCATTCACCACGGTCACCTCGTGGCTGCGAGCGAGGTGGCGGCCACGTTCGGTCTGGACGAGGTCATCTTCGTTCCCACCGGGACCCCGTGGCAGAAGGAGGGCCGGTCGGTCAGCCCGGCCGAGGATCGCTATTTGATGACGGTCATCGCCACCGCGTCGAATCCTCGGTTCTCGGTGAGCCGGGTCGACGTCGACCGGGAGAAGTCGACCTACACCGTCGACACCCTGAGGGATCTTCGAGCGCAGCACCCCGATGCCGAGTTGTACTTCATCACCGGTGCCGATGCGCTCGAGTCCATTTTGACGTGGCAGAACTGGGAGGAGCTCTTCGAGCTCGCGAAGTTCGTCGGAGTGACGCGGCCGGGGTTCGAGCTCGGCGTCGATCATCTGGCCAACCATCTACGATCGTTGCCCGCCGACACTCTCACATTGATGGAAATCCCGGCACTCGCGATATCGTCGACGGACTGCCGACGTCGTGCCGGTGAAAATCGGCCGGTCTGGTACCTCGTCCCGGACGGCGTCGTGCAATACATCTCGAAGAGGAACCTCTATCGACCACGGGGCGCGCAGCGCCTCGACGGATCCGTCACCATGTCGGAACCGGCGCCACAGAAGAAGCAACCGGCCGGGTCGGTCACCAGCGCAGTGACCGCGAACCCGAGCCATACGAGTGGGAGTACACCGAAGTGACTGCAACAGCCGAAGCCGCCGAGATGGCGCGTATCGCCGCGCTCGCAGCCGACGACAAACTGGCCAGCGACGTGGTGATCCTCGACGTCTCCGACCAGCTCTACATCACCGATTGCTTCGTGATCGCCTCCGCGCCCAACGAGCGTCAGGTCAACTCGATCGTCGAGAACATCGAGGACCAGCTTCGTGAGGCCGGACACAAGCCGGTGCGTCGCGAGGGCACCCGAGAGGGCCGCTGGGCGCTGCTGGACTACTCCGACATCGTGGTGCACGTCCAGCACAACGAAGAGCGCAACTTCTACGCGCTCGAGCGGCTGTGGAAGGACTGCCCGACGATCGAGGTTCCGGGCCTCGGTCAGCACCCGGCACCGGAACCGGAGCAATGATCCGGCGGCTCATCCTGCTTCGCCACGGTCAGACGGACTACAACGCCACCGACCGTATGCAGGGCCAGCTCGATACCGATCTGTCCGAGCTGGGCCGCAGTCAGGCGAAGACGGCTGCGGCCGAATTGGCTGTCCGCGCGCCCATCCGCATCGTCTCGTCCGATCTCAAGCGCGCTCTCGACACTGCGGAAGCTCTCGGGGACGCGGCTGGAGTCCCGGTGTCCACGGACGAGCGGCTGCGGGAGACACATCTCGGCGACTGGCAGGGACTCACCCACACCGAGGTGGACGACATCGCCCCCGGTGCGCGTCCGGCCTGGCGTGCCGACGCAACCGTCGCCCCGCCCGGGGGGGAAAGTCGCATCGACGTTGCGAACCGCAGCGTGCCGCTGGTGCGTGAGCTCCTCGGCGGCGTTCCCGAGTGGGGTGCCGACGGCGACCAGCGACCACTGGTGCTCGTGGCGCACGGAGGGTTGATCGCGGCCCTGACCGCAGCGTTGCTCGCACTGCCGACCGATCGCTGGCCGGTACTCGGCGGCCTCGCCAACACCAGCTGGGTACAGCTCGGTGCGCACGGGCCCGGCGACAACCCGTCCTGGCGGCTCGACGTCTGGAACGCCTCGGCGCGGGTGGCCAGTGACGTCCTCTGAGGAGGCCGCCGCGCGCCCCGTGCTGCTCGTGCTGGCGGACTCGCTGAGCTATTACGGACCCGAGGGCGGGCTGCCGGTCGACGATCCTCGACTGTGGCCCAATATCGTTGCCGCAGAGCTGGATTGGGATGTCGAGCTGGTAGCCCGTATCGGCTGGACGAGCCGCGATGCGTGGTGGGCTCTGACCCAGGATCCGCGAGTGTGGGCGGTGATACCGCGGGCCGGTGCCGTCGTACTCGGAATCGGCGGCATGGACTCGTTGCCGTCGCCGCTACCGACCGCGTTGCGTGAGCAGATCCGCTACATCCGTCCGCCCGCACTTCGGCGGGTCGTTCGCGCGGGTTATCAAGCGGTGCAGCCGGTTCTGTCACATCTGGGTTGGCCGGTGGCGCTTCCGCCGCGACTGAGTGTCGACTACCTCGAACAGACCCGCGCCGCGTTGGCCTACGTGCGGCCGGAATTGCCCGTCGTCGGTACCTATCCGTCGGTGCATCGGTGCGACGCCTACGGGCGGGTGCATTCGGGGCGCGAGCCCGCGGTACGAGCGCTGCGTGCCTGGAGCGACGAAAACGGTGTTCCGATGGTCGATCTCGCGGAGGCAGTTCGTCCGAACATCGAGTCCGAGAACGCCAACCCCGACGGAATCCATTGGGGTTGGGATGCACACGTGGCCGTGGCCGACGCAATGCTGACGGTGTTGCGACCGGTGGCAGCGGCGGCAGCGATCCGGCACCCATGACCGTCGCCGTCGTCACCGATTCGTCGTCCTGCCTGCCCGCGTCCGTAGCCGCCGAGTGCGGTATCACGGTGGCACCGCTGCATGTGTTGGTGGACGGCGTCGACCATCGTGAGGGTATCGACGAGATTCCCGAACAATCGACCGACGGAAAGCCGGTGACGACCGCGGGGGCGTCTCCGGGCGAGCTGACCGAGGTCTATGCCGCAGCTCTCGAACGCAGTCGCGGGGCGGGCGTCGTCGCACTGCACATCTCCCGGGGCCTGTCGAGCACCTGGGAGGCTGCGCGGCAGGCCGCCGAGCAGATCGGATCGTTGGTGAAGGTTGTCGATTCCGGTTCTGCCGGAATGGGATTGGGCTACCCGGCGCTGGCAGCAGCGTATGCCGCAGCGGGTGGAGCCGGACTCGAAGAGGTCTACGACGATGCTGTTCGCAGGTCTGCGTCGTCGAGATGTTTCATCGTCGTCGATCGATTGGATCACCTGCGCCGCGGCGGCCGTATCGGCACTGCCGCAGCCCTGCTCGGTACGGCCCTGGCGATGAAGCCGGTGCTGCACATCAGCGATGGTGCGCTGGTGTTGCGCGAGAAGACGCGAACCTCCTCGAAAGCACTGAGCAAGCTGGTGGACGCGGCAGCTGCCGCGGCGGCCGACATCGGTACGCAATCCGGGGTTGTCGTGGCTGTGCATCATATGCAGTGCGCCGAGCGAGCCGAGGACGTCTCAGCCATGCTGATGGCGCGTATCCCAGACCTGACCAGCGTCGACGTGCTGCCGTTCGGTGCGGTGCTCGGTGCACACGTCGGTCCCGGTGCCGTCGGCGTAGTCGTCGCTCCTGATCATCGGTAGGGCGTATCGAGCCGCGTCATCCACAGACTTTCGGTTGTGCACAGGGCAGTTCGCGACCACCGTTCGCCCCGGTCGGGTCCGTCCGGAGGGCGCTAGCGTCCTGAGACATGGGCGGCGACGACGATCGGGCACACACGGTGGCACGATTGAATTCCGTGCGGAGACAGAGTGATTCCGCGCGCGCCGAGCCGCGCCGAGTCGACGAATTCGATGACCCCCAGGGCGAGCCGCCGATCGGGCAACCGCAGGCCGGCGTCGTGCATCCCGATCCGGAGTGGCTGCTTCCTGCCGCGCAGCGTCCCGAATCACCATGGTCGTCGTTGTTACCGCAGCGGTGGCGATTCGCGCGGATGGATCCCGGCCGACCCGGTGTGAAGGCGTTGGCGGCGGCGGGTGTGTTCGTGGTCCTCGTCGCCGGCTTCGCGGTGTTTCGAGATGCGCCGACGCCTGCGCCCGCACCACCACTGGCGGTGGTCTCCACCGACGCCGCCGATACCCGCGCGCCGGACTCGGCGATGTCCGAATCCGGGTCGTCGGGCAGGTCGCCGGACAAGACGGCCGGCACGGCACCGGTCGCGGAAACAGAACTTGTCGTCAGTGTCGTCGGACTCGTCGCGCATCCCGGTCTCGTTCGGCTGCAACCGGGCTCGCGCATCGCCGACGCCTTGGCCGCAGCGGGAGGGGCTGTGGAGGGTGCCGATCTGTTGGCGCTGAACATGGCAGCTCGGGTGTCGGACGGCGATCAGATCGTCGTGGGGCTCGTGCCGGCTCCGGCGGCCCCTCCGGTCAGCGGCACCACGTCGGGTCAGGGCGCAGGGCCGGGCGGAGTTGCCGGTTCGACGACGGACCAGGCGGGCCCTGCCGCCGGCGGAGCAGTGGACCTCAATACGGCCACGGTCGCAGAATTGGATGCGCTGCCCGGTGTGGGACCGGTGACGGCAACGTCGATCGTGAGCTGGCGAGACACGAACGGCCGCTTCGTATCGGTCGATCAGCTCGCCGAGGTCGACGGTATCGGCCCGGGTCGGCTCACCAAGATTCGCGACCTGGTCCGAGTCTCGTGACCGGGGTGCCGTCGTCGACGGACTCCGAGGAACCAGTTCCTTTCGACATCCGCCTGATTCCGGCGGCAGCGGCGTCCTGGTCGATCACTGCGACCGGTATTCTCGCCGGTCCGAGCGCGGCGGTGAAGGCCACGGTGGTGACGTGCGCGATCGTGGTGCTGGGAGCCGTTGTGCTGCAGAGGATCTCGAAGGGTCGAGCGGACACCGCGAGACACGTGTGGTCCGGGGCGGCCGCGGTGATCGTCGTGGCGTTGTGTTTCGGCGGTGCGATCTGGCTCCAGATGCGCTCGGTGGCGGAGCATCCAGTGGCTGCGGCCGCGCAGAATCGGGCATGGATCACGGCAGTGGTCGACATCGAAGAAGACCCGCGACGTCTGCCCGCGCCCGGGCCGCCGATGGTGATGTTGCAGGCGGAGATGACCCGCGTCGATGTCGGTGGCGAGGCGCTCTACGTCGGCGGCCGGGTATCGATCGTGGCACCGGAGTCGACATGGTCGGCACTGCTTCCGGGCCAGCAGATCACGGTCCGGGGCCGGCTCGGGGTACCCACCAGGTCCGATATGACCGTGGCCGTCATCCGAACGACCGGTCCGCCGGTGGCAGTGGGTGAGCCCGGACCGGTCTCGTCGGCGGCGGGCTCGTTTCGCTCGAATCTGGCAGACGTGGCGCAGAATTCGCTCCCGTCGGACCGGGCAGGTCTACTGCCGGGCCTCGTCGTGGGCGATGTCTCACGATTGGACGAGCAGGTAGTCGAGAACTTCCGAGCCGCGGGCTTGACGCATCTGACGGCGGTGTCGGGTGCGAACTTCTCGATCCTGATCGGTGCCGTGCTGTTGGTGTTGCGCGGCATAGGGATCGGGCCTCGCGCCACCGTCACGATTGCCTTCGTCGTTCTGATCGCCTTCGTCGTCGTGGCCAGACCGTCCCCGAGCGTGTTGCGCGCCGCGGTGATGGGGTCGATCGGTTTGCTGGCCCTGGTGACCGGCAGACGGAAGCAAGCGGTCCCGGCCTTGTGCGGCGCGGTGTTGGCACTACTCGGGTGGTGGCCGCGGCTCGCCGTGGACGTCGGATTCGTCCTGTCGGTGTTCGCCACCGCGGGGCTGGTGCTGGTGGCACCGATCTGGGTGGACTGGCTGCGGGCCCGAGGATGGCCCCGGGCAGCTGCGGAGGTGGTGGCGGTCGCCGCGGCGGCCCACGTGGTGACGGCGCCCGTCGTCGCGGCAATGGCGGGAACCTTCAGCGTGGTGGGTGTGGTTGCGAACGTATTGGTCTCGCCGGTCGTCGCCCCCATCACCGTGGTGGGCATCGTGACGGCGGTGTTGGCTGTGGTCAGTACCTCGCTCGCCGACATGACGGTGCAACTGGCGTCGGCACCGTTGTGGTGGTTGATCACGGTGGCCGAGCGGGCGGCGTCGGTGCCGGCAGCATCGGTCGTCGTTCCGGAGGGTGTCCGAGGAATCGCGGCGGCGACCGTCGGCACTGTCGTGGTCCTGGGCGCGCTGCGATGGGTGTTGTTCCGCTGGGTGTCGGCCACGTTCGCGATTGCACTTCTGGCGCTGTGGACGGCCCACGTCGTGTGGTGAGTGACGGTCCGAAGCGGATGTCCGTGGTGTCGGCGGCGCATGGCACGATCATGGTCGTGACTTCGAGTGTGGCTCCTCTGCATCTGGTACTCGGCGACGAGGAACTACTGATGGATCGTGCGGTGGCCGCGATCGTGACGCAGGTGCGTGCGAATGCGGCGATCCCGGGGGAGGACCTCCCGGTGACCCGGCTGCGGACCGGTGACGCAAGTGCTCCCGAGCTCGCCGAACTGCTGAGTCCGTCGCTGTTCGCCGAGGACCGTGTCGTCGTACTCGAGGCGGCGGCCGAGGCCGGTAAGGATGCAGTCGCTCTGGTGCTCGACGCGGCTACCGATCCACCCGAGGGTGCCGTCGTGGTGGTCATGCATTCCGGCGGCGGCCGCGCCAAAGCGATGGTCGGTGCCCTCCAGAAATGCGGGGCTCAGGTCCACGAATGCGTCAAGCTCACCAAACCGGCCGAGCGGATCGATTTTGTCCGAGGCGAGTTTCGCGCGGCGGACGTCCGCGTCAGCGGCGAGGTGATCGAGGCTGTCGTCGAGTCCGTCGGTAACGAACTCCGCGAATTGGCCTCGGCGTGTTCACAGTTGGTCTCCGATACCGGAGGCAAAGTCGATCTGGCCGCCGTGCGTCGGTACTACTCGGGCAAGGCGGAGGTATCGGGATTCGACGTCGCGGACAAGGCCGTCATCGGTGATCGAGCCGGCGCTCTCGAAGCCTTGCGGTGGGCCATGCACCGTGGAGTGGCCCACGTTCTCCTCGCGGATGCGCTAGCCGATGCCGTGCGCACCATCGCGCTCGTCGGCTCGGCCGGTCGCGGTGACCCGTTCCGGATGGCAGGCGAACTGGGAATGCCGCCCTGGAAGATCAAGAAGGCGCAGGGCCAAGCGCGCGGCTGGAACGGCCGCTCGATAGCGCAGGCCCTACGCGTAGTGGCGCAACTGAACGCCGACGTCAAAGGCCAAGCAGCGGACGCGGACTACGCGGTGGAGCGAGCTGTCGCCGAGGTCGCCTCGTTGGGTGACCGCTAGCGGGGTGCCCGGCGCACGACAAAGCCCGCTGCGTCCTCGTCGGATGCAGCGGGCTCGGTCGAGCTCAGTACGAGATCAGAGCTTGTTGACTGCGAGAGCCAGTGCCGACTTCTTGTTGGCGGCCTGGTTCTTGTGGATGACGCCCTTGCTGGCAGCCTTGTCGAGCTTGCGGCCGGCATCGAGGAGAATCTCGGAAGCCTTGTCCTTGTCGCCCGCAGCCTGTGCCTCGCGGAACGAGCGGATGACGGTGCGAAGGGAGGACTTCACCGACTGGTTGCGCAGGCGTGCACGCTCGTTGGTGAGAATCCGCTTCTTCTGGGACTTGATATTGGCCACGCGTAAAATCCTTGTCGTCTTCGTCGGTATTCCGGTCAGGGCGATCCATGCTGGAATGCCCGAAGTCTGCTGCTGAGCGTTGAGCCCTGCGCCGAAGATCGAGAATACCAGCACAGGACGGCAGAACCCAATCCGGCGTCGCCCTCCACAGCCGTTTCAAGAATTTAACGCTTCTACCGCGCCTAACTCCTGTCTCTGTAGCAACATTGCCAGGATGAGTCCGCGATCGGCAACGCATGCCGCCTCCAAGGCCAAAGCGACCAGAACGAAGTCAGCGGATCGTGTCGAACCCGATGCAGACGGGGTGTTCGGGGGGTACTCCGACGTCGGAAAGTACAGCCTCGCCTTCGACGAGATGTTCGACTCGGACGGTCGTACTCGAACGCCGTACAAAGGAATCCACACGGCGCTCGCCCCGGCGAACGCCGTGGACCTGGACGCCAGATCGGATGCGCTCGGACGCGCGTTCGTCGACCAGGGCATCACGTTCTCACTGTCCGGCCAAGAACGCCCGTTCCCGCTCGACCAGGTGCCCCGAGTCATCGCAGCAGGGGAGTGGTCGCGTCTGGAACGCGGCATCAAGCAGCGCGTCAAGGCTCTCGAGATGTTTCTCGCCGACATCTACGGAGACCAGGAAATCCTGCGGGACGGCGTCGTCCCGAAACGGCTGATCACGTCGTGCGAGCACTTCCACCGTGAGGCCGTCGGCATCACCCCGCCCAACGGCGTACGTATCCACGTTGCCGGAATCGACCTCGTGCGCGACGCGCAGGGCACGTTCCGTGTCCTCGAAGACAACCTGCGTTCACCCTCGGGCGTCTCCTACGTCATGGAGAACCGCCGGACCATGGCCCGGGTGTTCCCGGACCTGTTCGCCAGTCACCGCGTGCGTGCCGTCGGCGACTACGCCTCGCACCTGCTGCGGGCACTGCGCGCATCGGCCGCCCTCAACGAGGCCGACCCGACCGTGGTGGTTCTCACTCCGGGCGTGGCGAACTCGGCGTACTTCGAGCACTCGCTGCTCGCTCGGCTGATGGGCGTCGAGCTCGTCGAAGGTCGAGACCTGTTCTGCCGAGACAACATCGTCTACATGCGCACCACCGAGGGTGAGCGTCAGGTGGACGTCATCTACCGACGAATCGACGACGACTATCTCGACCCCATGCAGTTCCGTCCCGACTCGGTGCTGGGAGTAGCAGGTCTGGTCAACGCCGCCCGCGCAGGCAACGTCGTCATCTCGAGTGCCGTCGGAAACGGCGTCGGCGACGACAAGCTCGTCTACACCTACGTTCCCACCATCATCGACTACTACCAGGGCGAGAAGCCGCTGCTGGCCAACGTCGACACGTTCCGGTGCTGGCTCGACGACGAGTGCGAGGAAGTCCTCGACCGCATCGACGAACTGGTCATCAAGCCGGTGGAAGGCTCTGGCGGCTACGGCATCGTCTTCGGACCCGACGCCTCGCCGAAGGAACTCGCCACCATCAGCAAGAAGGTCCGCGCGGATCCGCGCGGCTGGATCGCCCAGCCCGTCGTACAGCTCTCGACGGTGCCGACGAAGATCGGCGATCGCTTGGTACCCCGTCACGTCGACCTGCGGCCGTTCGCGGTCAACGACGGCGACGACGTCTGGGTGTTGCCCGGCGGTCTGACCCGGGTGGCGTTGCCGGAGGGGTCCTTGGTGGTCAACTCCAGCCAGGGCGGCGGTAGCAAGGACACGTGGGTGCTCGCCACCCGTACGTCGCAGGAGGAGCAGGAGCTCGCCGGTGACGAGATCGTCAGCGTTCCGCCGGAGTCACCGATGGCCGAACAAGGCCCGGAGCTGACGATGGACCAACAAATGAATCAGCAGCAGCAGCAGCAACAGCAGCAGGCAACGAACTCGGACTCGAACGGCGGTGGACAGTAAATGCTCGCGCGCAACGCAGAGTCGCTCTACTGGATCGGGCGGTATGTGGAGAGAGCGGACGACACGGCCCGCATTCTCGATGTCACCGTCCACCAACTTCTCGAAGACGCCACAGTCGATCCCGACCACACTTCGCGAGTGTTGTTGCGAGTGCTCGGTTTCCAGCACGAGCCGGACGTCTCGCTCGACGTGTGGTCGCTTACCGAGGTCGTCGCCTTCAGCCGCGACGGATTGGGTTCGATCGTGGACTCACTGTCGAGTGCGCGCGAGAACGCCCGAGGTGCGCGTGAAGTCACGTCCAGTGAGATGTGGGAGTGCTTGAACACCACGTACAACGGATTGAACGAGCGCATCAGGGCGTCCAAGCGCACCGGCCCGGCCGAGTTCTTCAGCTACATCGAGGAGCGCGCCGCGATGTTCGCCGGTCTCGCGGACTCCACCCTCAGCCACGACGACGGCTACCGCTTTCTCCTGCTCGGTCGCTCGGTCGAGCGCATCGACATGATCGTTCGGTTGTTGCTCTCGCGAGCCGGTGACCGGCCGTCGTCGCCGGCTTGGGTCACTGTGCTTCGCTCGGCCGGTGCCCACGACACCTACCTGCGCACCTACCGCGGCGCGCTCGATGCCCAGCGAGTACTGGAATTCATGTTGTTGGACAGACTCTTTCCGCGTTCGGTGTTCTACGCACTGACCGAGGCGGAACGGTCTCTCGACCAGCTCGATCATCAGCCGAACAGTCGCGTCGGTGCCCGCGCCGAGGCGCAGCGCCTACTCGGTCGCGCTCGAAGTGAGCTCGAATTCCTGCGTCCCGGTGCAATTCTCGAGGACCTGCAGGATCGGCTGCTGGCATTGCAGGAAACCTGCCGCGAACTCGGCGAGGCGATCTCGAAGCAGTACTTCCATGCCGCGCCGTGGGTGGCGTGGACCGATGCCGGGTCCGGCACATACGAAGATCAATTGGAAGGTGAACTGTGAGCTGGCGTATGCGTGTCGTGCACACCACGGGCTATCAGTACGACGCACCGGTGACGTCGTCGTACAACGAGGCTCGACTGACGCCGCGAAGTGACAACCGGCAGAACGTCATTCTGAACCGAGTCGAGACCAACCCGGTGACCCGCTCCTACCGGTACACCGACTACTGGGGAACGGCGGTGACGGCATTCGACCTGCACGCGCCGCACACCGAGCTCGAGGTGACCGGTTCGTCGGTGGTCGAGACCGACCCCTTCGTCTACCCCGACGAGAACGCCTCATGGGAGGAGCTGGCCAGCGACCCGATCACCGACCGCTTCAACGAGGTGCTCGACAACACCGAGTACGTGCCGAAGAACAGGCAACTCGCGTCGGTCGCGAAAAAGCTGTCGAAGGGTCTGCCGCCGCAGGAATCGGTCGTCGAGATCTCCAACTGGGTCAACCAGGAGATGTCGTACGTTCCCGGTACCACCGGTGTGCACACCTCGGCGGTGGAGGCCTGGTCGGAGAAGAAGGGTGTGTGTCAGGACTACGCCCACCTGACGCTGCTGATGCTGCGCAGCGTCGGCATCCCCAGTCGGTACGTCTCGGGCTACCTGCATCCGAAGAAGCAGGCCGCGATCGGTGCGACGGTCGAGGGCCAGTCTCACGCCTGGATCGAGGCCTGGACCGGTGCGTGGTGGGGCTACGACCCGACCAACGCCATCGCCGTCAACGAGCAGCACGTGTCGGTAGGACTCGGCCGTGATTACGCCGACGTCCCGCCGCTCAAGGGCATCTTCTCCGGCGGCGGTTCGACGGCTCTCGACGTGGTCGTGGAGATCACGCGACTGGCCTAGCGTCGTGCGCGTTTTGCGTACCCAGGGATACGCAAAACGCGCACGAGGTCAGTTCCAGCCGTAGTCCCGACGCAACCGATCTGCCACGGACTCGAACTGAGCTCTACCGAGGATTGCGCCTTCGCGACGAATACCGTCCTCGGGCACGTCGAGAACTCGGTCCAGACGAATCCAGCTCGGTCGCCCCTCGGCGTCCCACGCACCGGATCCGATCGACTGCCAGTCGCGGTCGCCGTCGCGGCTGCTCTGGCTCGACAGCATCAGGCCGAGCAGATCGTTGCCCTCACGCCCGATGACCAGCACCGGGCGGTCCTTGCCCTGAGTGGCGTCTTCCTCGTAGGTAACCCAGGTCCAGACGATCTCACCCGGATCGGCCTTGCCGTCCAGATCGGGGGAGTACTCGATGGTCCGCGCCCGTTGGGCGGTCGGCCTGGTCTGCGATGCCACCGGACGGCCGGGGCGAGGTGCCGGAGCCGGTGTGCGCGACGCGCTTCCGGAGATCGCGTCCTTGCCTTTCTGCAGCGCACCGGAGTTCTGTAGTTGACGCAGTAGCCTCGGGCCCTCGCGCAGTGCGATCTTGCCCAGTTCCTTGCCGAATCTGCTCCAGTTGCCAGCCATGCGGCGAGTGTAGCCACGGCGGCAGCGCTACAAACCGCCCTGACTCACCGGGCGACCAGCCACGACGGACAGCCGGGGACGGCGCACCGTTCCGCTCGTGGGACGATAGGGAAACCCGTTCGCTCATTTCGAACACGCCAGCCGAAGGATACGAGTGCCCAGCTTCGCCGACACGACGTTCACCGATCCGTCCAGGATCAGGAACTTCTGCATCATCGCCCACATCGACCACGGAAAGTCGACGCTGGCAGACCGGATGTTGCAGCTCACCGGCGTCGTCGACGACCGGTCGATGCGTGCGCAGTATCTGGACCGGATGGACATCGAGCGCGAACGCGGCATCACCATCAAGGCGCAGAACGTGCGTCTGCCCTGGGTCGTCGACGGCGAAGAATTCGTTCTGCACCTCATCGACACCCCCGGCCACGTCGACTTCACGTACGAGGTGTCCCGCGCGCTCGAAGCGTGCGAAGGTGCTGTCTTGCTCGTCGACGCTGCTCAGGGCATCGAGGCGCAGACACTGGCGAACCTCTACCTAGCTCTCGACAAAGAGCTCACCATCATCCCTGTGCTCAACAAGATCGACCTGCCTGCTGCCGACCCGGATCGCTACGCCGCCGAGATCGCGCACATCATCGGATGCGAGGCCGACGACGTGCTGCGGGTGTCCGGCAAGACCGGAGTAGGCGTCGAAGAACTGCTCAACGAGGTCGTCAAGCTGGTGCCGGCTCCGGTCGGCAACCCGGACGGGCCTGCCCGCGCGATGATCTTCGACTCGGTCTACGACACCTACCGAGGCGTCGTCACCTACGTCCGAGTGGTCGACGGCGCACTCAACCCTCGTGAGAAGGTCACGATGATGTCGACCGGCTCGACGCACGAGTTGCTCGAAGTCGGCATCGTGTCGCCGGACCCGAAGGCCACGAAGGGCCTGGGCGTCGGCGAGGTGGGGTACCTGATCACCGGCGTCAAGGACGTCCGTCAGTCCAAGGTCGGCGATACCGTCACCACGTTCCGCAAGGGTGCTACCGAGCCGCTGACCGGTTACCGCGAGCCACGGCCGATGGTCTACTCGGGCCTTTACCCACTCGACGGCTCCGACTACCCGGATCTGCGCGACGCCCTCGAAAAGCTTCAGCTCAACGACGCGGCCCTGACCTACGAGCCGGAGACCTCCGTGGCTCTCGGATTCGGCTTCCGCTGCGGCTTCCTGGGGTTGCTGCACATGGAGATCACCCGCGAGCGGCTCGAGCGTGAATTCAACCTCGACTTGATCTCGACCTCGCCGAACGTCGTTTACCGCGTCTCGATGGAAGACGGTGCCGAGCACATCGTCACCAACCCGTCGTACTGGCCCGAGGGCAAGGCGCGGGAAGTGTTCGAGCCCATGGTCAAGTGCACCATCATTTCGCCGAGCGAGTTCATCGGCTCGATCATGGAGCTGTGTCAGGGGCGACGAGGCGAGCTCGGCGGTATGGACTACCTGTCGGAGACTCGTGTCGAACTGCGCTACACGATTCCGATGGCCGAGATCATCTTCGACTTCTTCGACATCCTGAAGTCACGTACTCGTGGATACGCCAGCCTCGACTACGAGGAGATCGGCGAGCAGAGCGGAGCGCTGGTGAAGGTCGACATCCTGCTGCAGGGCGAGGCCGTCGACGCCTTCAGCGCGATCGTCCACAAGGACGCCGCTGCGGCCTACGGCAACAAGATGACGACCAAGCTGAAGGAACTGATTCCGCGGCAGCAGTTCGAGGTGCCGATTCAGGCTGCTATCGGATCTCGCATCATCGCCCGCGAGAACATCCGCGCCATCCGTAAGGACGTGCTTGCCAAGTGCTACGGCGGCGACATCAGCCGTAAGCGCAAGCTGCTCGAGAAGCAGAAGGAAGGCAAGAAGCGAATGAAGACCATCGGACGGGTCGAAGTTCCGCAGGAAGCCTTCGTGGCGGCACTGTCCTCGGAGTCCTCGTCGGACAAGCCGAAGAAGTAGGGACGGGACTTCCGCTCTCTGAAATCGTTGTAACGCAACCTTTCCGGCCCCGCACCGTGTTCTCGGTGCGGGGCTGGTGTGTTTGTGTGGGGCTGGTGCGTGTTTGCGCGGGCTCATGCGATGTGGGGGCCGGCTCGTGCGTGGGATTGTCGGGGTTCTCGGTACGGGTCGACGGATGCCGGGGGTACGAACCAGGGGTGCTGATCGGTGCCGATGAAGACTTCCCAATCGGAGTGGTGGACGAGTCGGTGGTGGAATCCGCACAGGAGGACGAGGTTGTTCATGTCGGTGGGGCCACCATCGGCCCAGTGCCAGATGTGGTGACCTTCGGTCCAGGCGGCGGGTTTGCCGCAGCCCGGGAACGCGCACCCGTGATCGCGGGCAGTCAGTGCGCGTTTCTGTTTGGCGGTGACGGTGCGGGCGGGTGCGGGCGAGGTTGAGTGGGTTGCCGTTCTCGTCCATGACGATGGCGGTCAGGACACAATCACACGCCAACTGGCGGGAGGTGTTGCGGGAGAGGGGGCCCATCCAGGGCAGCCACCCGACCGACGTGCCGTCACCGAACAAGTCGCGATACGCGCCGCGATCCGCTGCAGCATCACCTCCACCGCGATCACCACTGCCGCTGCCGTTTTCGTGGTCCGGTTCGGTTGCTGCGTCGGTGTCGATGGGGTCGCCGGTGTTGATGTCGACCGGATCTGCTGCGTCGGTCTCGGTGTCGGATTCTGTTGCTGCGCGTGAGGTTTCGTCGTCTGTTATGTCGTCGGCACTGTCGCGGAGGTCGGTGAGGTCCTGCAACCGGATGTGCAGGTTGACGTGGGGTTTTTCACCGCCTTCGATGGGGCGGTTACTGGAGGCGAGGTATCGGTCGAGGATGTGCCCGAAGGCGTCGGCGCGTCGCCGTGCGGGACTGCGTTCGTCTTGGGTGCCGTCGGCGGCAGGGCGGGGTTCGGTCAACGGTGAAAGCGCGGTGAGCAGCTTTTCTCCGGTGATCGCATCGAAATCCATCTTCGCCACGAGACGTCCGTTGAGGGTTTTCGAGGCGAAGAGTTCGTTGCGGTCGGTGTCTTCCGGTGGTGGCTTGTTGCCACCGTAGGTGTCCTCGAGTTTGGTGATCGCTTCTCGGATGCGGTCGGTGCGTGCCCCGGGCCCGGTTGCGGCGGTGATCATGGCTTTACGAGCGAGATCGCGGCCCTCTTGGGGGAGGTTCTTCGGTGGGGTTTCGGCGAAGGTGAGGATCAAGGCGGCGTGGTCGATGGTCATGCTGCCGGTGTTCACGGCGTCGGCGATGTCGGGGAAGTTCTTCATGCCGCGGGCGAGGGCGACGATCTTGTTCGCCTTGCTGGGCGTGAGCAGCGTGGTGGAGGTGAGCCAACCGGCAGGCCCGGGGAACCCGAGCTTCTCTCGGCTCACGCGAATGTCGATGTCGGCGACGAGGGCGATCCGCCGGGCTTCGAGCAGTTGGATCTTGTGGGAGACCGCAGCGGCGTCGGCGAGGAGTTCACTCTCGCTCAGTTGCCAGATCTCCGTGGTCATGGACCAAGTGTATCGAACAGGTGTTCGATAAACAATGATGGTGCAATCGAAAACTATTGCTGTGCATAAGGATTCGCGAACCGGAACCTGTCGGTGGCCCGTGCTAGGCAAATCACCAATCCTCGGACGCGCTACGACCGTTGCGCCACACTCCATGGGTATCAACCGGGGCGCGCCAATGAAGACCGACCTACCGGTTTACTGTAGGTTCACCAAACACATCGACGAGGCGAATAGATGCGCATGCGACGAACGGGAACCGAGTCCACTCGACTTATCCATGCCCGGCACAGACTCTCCCCGCTGTTCGCCACTCTGGTGATCTTCGGCGTTCTTGCCATCCCGCGACTGGATCTGCCATGGGCCGGCATCGCGGGCTGGGGTCTGGCAATTGTCGCGGCAGCGGCCTGGCTTTTCACAGCTTTGCGGCCACAGCGGTCCAGCCAAAAGAGCTAGGTCATGCGCGCAGCGACATTCAGCCGAGGACACGAGCGAGGAATGCGTCGATGTTCTCCCTCACCGTCGCCGTGCGGGTGTCGACGTCGAAGTCCTCCTTGAACTGTCGTCCCAGGGCCGGTGTTTTCTTCTTGCGTGCGTACAGAGAACACGCGAGATCCGAGCAGATGTAGGTACCGACGGTGTTGCCGCGTCGCCCGGACTCCCCTGCCTTCGCAGCGGCCATCAGCGACACACCGCCGTTGGCGTGGGTGGTGAGACAGATGCTGCACATCTGCGCAGTCCGCGGTCCACCTGCCTTGTATCGCAACGCAATTGCACGGAGTCGATCTTCCTGCGGTACGACGATGTAGCTCCGTCCCGCCAGCTTCGGGTCGCCCCAGCCGAGGAAATCGAGATCCTCCCACGGCGTTTCGTCGAACATATCGGGGAGGGAAAGCCGAGTGGCGTCACCCTTGGACGAGTTGACGAACGACGATCTGATGTCGCGTTCGGAGATCGGCTTCATGGTTCCTGCCTCCATTGCCGTAGGAGTGTGTCGATTCCGTCGAGGATTCGGGCCCACGACTCTTGTGAGTCCGGCGCACTGTGAGCGAACGAGCCGGCTGCCTCGAGGCTGGCGAAACCGTGAAAGACACTGCCCAACAATCGAACAGCGTGCACCTGATCGGCCTCGTTCAGGTGATACCCACGAAGAATTGCCTTCATCATCGCCGAGTGCCGCACCCCGGCACTGTTGATCGCCGTCTCGTGGTCGAGAGGAAATTGAGTGGCCGCGTACCGGCCGGGATGTTCGCGCGAATAGACCAGGTACGCGTCGGCCACTGCCACCAACGCGTCCTTGCCTGCCCTGCCTGCCAACGCTTCTGCTACCCGGTCGGCCAGTTCTTCCAACGCCAGCAGAGCGATGCCGACATTGAGCTGATGCGCGCTCTTCAGATGCGAATACAGACTCGCCACTTTGACGTCGAAGCGTCGCGCCAACTCACTGGCAGTCACGCGATCGAAGCCGACCTCGTCGGCTAAAACCGCTCCCGCCAGCACTATTCGCTGAGCATTGAGCCCAACACGTCCCACACCGGCCTCCTCGCTCCGTCGAGAAGACCGTAGACCAACCTAATGCCTTTAGGCAAATGCCTACAATAAAACCCATGCCGCCGCCGACAGCGACCAACTCATCGCGTGACCCCAGTATGAGGGTTCGCTGCACGTCCAGGACGAGCCGCGCAGCGACATACAGGGCGTAGTGTCGATAAGCCTAGGAATCAAATACGCACCATAGGCCGGCGTACCGATCTACGTTGCCGCCGCCTACGCTCGGACCACAGCGAGATGCGAGCACCGCTCCCAGGCGCTTTGCTCAGAATTTCGTCGGCTCGTTCGCGGTATTCACCCGCCAATCGATCGAGTCGCGTTCCTCGACGTTCCACAATTACGCCGGCGAGCGCGACGCCCAGCAGGGTAAGGGGAACCGCTACGGCAATTGTCGGTCGATTGGCATCAGCTATCCAAATGAATGCGGTCGTGATAAAGCCTACAAACGGAAGGGGAGTCCACCTGCCCACAATGGCGAAGGTCGAAGATCGGGTGTCAGCAGCGTCCGCGTACCGCAGCGCTGTATCCATACGATAGACGGAATTTGGATTGATCCAGTCTGTACCGAGCTTTTTCCATACACGGCTATCAGCCGGGTTGGGAGACCTTGTGCAATTAATTCCATCGACAAACAAGTATGGCGTAACCATCGCTTTCCTGTAGATACGCCACAATTCACGTGCGCTTCGCGCCGCACACCAAGCACCGACGACCGTCGAGGCGACCGAAACTAGGAGAAGGACGATCCACAAGGAAGTCGATCCGATATATTTTGTACACATAGCGGAGAGAAACAGCGAACCCATCCAGCACATTGTTGCGATGCCCCAGCTTGACTGGACGGCCGCCCGCGGCACCGTTGTGGCGTCGACGCGTGACAGCACGGTGACCTCTATGCTCTGCACGTGCGCTAGCCACGATAGTAAAACCGCAAGCACCACCGACGAGGTCAACACCGTCCACCCAATATTGATCAGATTCTGGGATGTGTTCTCCTGGCCAAGCAATGCAACCTTAGACATCGCTGCAACCACGGCGATGGATGCAGCAATCCCCACCCAACCGACCACAGTCAGAACTCCAAGTGTCCCGAACAGAGCAGCTGGAAGCGACAGTCTTTCTCCTGATTTAGTTGCGTACATACCCTCTCCTCGTCTGTTCTGGGTGCCCGGTGTCCCAGGAAACTCGATCACAACGAGGACATCATGCTTTGTACCACCGACAAGTCCGGAGACCGAACCAATCAGCGACCCTGCCACGCCTCCCACAGCTCTGCGTAACGCCCACCGGCAGCGACCAACTCGTCGTGCGGACCTTGCTCCACGATTTTCCCGTGCTCGAGCACAACGACGCGGTCCGCTGCAGCGGCCTGGGTGAGGCGATGCGCCACGACCAATGTGCTGCGGCCTCTCGTCGCCGCCTCCGCAGCCAGTTCGAGCTCACGGGCACCGGAGCTGCCGGCCTCGGCGGTGGCCTCGTCCAACACCGCGACAGCCGGATCGGCGAGAACCAGCCGCGCCAGAGCCAATTGCTGCGATTGCGCCGCGGTCAACTGGTGACCGCCCTCGCCGACTGCGGTGTCGAGGCCGTTCTCGAGCGCCTCGACCCATCCCCAGGCACCGACGGTCCGCAGTGCGGCTTCCACGTCGTCGCGGCCGGCGTCCGGTGCCGCGAGCAACACGTCGTCGATCAAAGGGCCGGCGAAGACGTGCACTTCCTGGCTGACGATCGCGACATGCCGGCGTAAACCCTGGTGGCCCAACGAGTCCAGCGACGCGCCGCCGACACGAACCGTGCCCGACGTCGACGCCATGGACCCGGCCGCAATGGCCGCGATCGTCGACTTCCCGGCACCGGTGGATCCCACGAGCGCGACCGTCTCACCTGCGTCGACACGCAGGTCGACCCCGTGCAGTACTTCGTGACCCCCGTCGTACGAGTGGCGCAGGTCGACGACATCGAGGGTGGCGTCGGCAGGCACGGAACCGTCGCCCACCGGCCGCTCGTCGGCAATGTCGACGACACCGACCAGTCGGGCCAGAGAAGCTCCGGCAGACTGGATGTCGTCGAACGTGAAGAGCAGGGTGCCGATCGGATTGAACAGGCGATGGAACAGCAGCGCCGCGGCCGTGGTCTCGCCGACGGTCACGTAATCGCCTCGTACCAGCAGGAATCCGGCCAGCAGGATCACCGACAGGCCGACACATTCGGCGCGGTTGCTGCGTGAGCCGAAGCGCGTGAACAGGCGGAAGACGTCGACGCCGATGTCGCGGGCTTTCGCCGACGCTCGATCCACCTCACCGAGGTGCTCGGCTTCGAGTCCGTAGGCGCGCAGCGTCTTTGCGCCCTGCATGCTGCTGACGAAGGACTGGGCTCGCTCGCCCATAGCGACTCGTTCAGCCGCGTACAGCGGAGCCGATCGGGGCAGATACCAGCGCAGCGCGAGCACGTACATCGGCAATGCCACCAGACCGGCAAGCCCCAGACGCCAGTCGATTCCGAGCATCGTGATCATGCTCAGGCACACCAGCAGGAATGCTCCGACGAGCTGGGGAATCACTTCGCCGATCGACTTGGCCATCACTGCGACGTCATCGCCGACGCGAGAGAGTAAGTCGCCCTTGCCTACTCGCTCCAGCGTGGCCACCGGCAGGCGGAGAGCGCGTCGGACGACGGCCTCCCGTAAGGACGCCAGGATGCCCTCGCCGAGGGTACTGATCAGGTAGCCGCTGAAACCGGTGACGACACCGCCGATGACCGCCGCCACCGCGATCACGACGACGACCCCCACGATGGACGACGAGTCGGCCCCGTCGCGGACGCGGTCGACCAAGACGCCGAGCACATAGACGGGCACCAACGACATCGCCGCGGCCACTGCGCCGAGCAGCAACGTCACCGCGGTACGGAGTTTGCGCAGGCGCAGCTGTTCCAACAGCCATCTACCCGACCGGGCACCGGTGGCGATCGGAAGAAGTTCGGGGGCGGTCATCGCAGCACCGTCTCCTTGTACTGCGCGTCCGAGGACGCGAGATCGTGGTGGGTTCCTTCGGCGACG
>CAFBLX010000015.1_pt1 | contig 23015 bp, 19 predicted proteins | sample 7268311 | NCBI WGS metagenome assembly CAFBLX01 (sample SAMEA6814046, study PRJEB35770) | freshwater metagenome | biome: Freshwater; feature: Freshwater reservoir; material: water | place: Czech Republic | collected 2017-05-23 | depth 30m m | reverse complement strand
GGTCCATCGAGCCGTCTCCGTCGAGCACGCAGACGATATCGGTGTCGGCGGCGAGGACGCCCGCGTGCACGGCGGCTCCGTATCCGGGCACGGTTTCCGCTACCACTGCAGCGCCGTGGGCGGCTGCCACCGCGGCGGTGGCGTCGGTCGAGTTGTTGTCCACGACGATCGTTCGATATCCCGGCGGGATCGAATCCAGCACTGCTGGAAGCGATTCGGCTTCGTTCATGCAGGGAATGACGACGGTGACAGATCCGGGCTCAGACACGGGGTGGGCCCGTTCCCTCGGCGTCGCGCAACGGTGCGTCGGCGAACGCGGTGAGACCGTCCTGCGGCAGGATCTGCGCGCGAAATCCCAGAACCTCTTCTGCCAACTGCGGACTGGCGACGATGTGCCGTACGTCCCCGGCTCGGTACTGGCCGGTGACCTCGGGGGCTGGTCCACCCCTGGCGTCGGCGAGAACGGACGCCACCTCCCCGATGGTGATCGGATGACCCGAGCACACGTTGAGCGCGGTGAAGCCGTTCAGTTCGGCGGAGATGGACGCGATGTTGGCTGCTGCCACGTCGTGCACGTGGACGAAATCGCGGGCCTGCTTGCCGTCCTCGTAGACCGTGGGCGGCTTCCCGAGTTCGAGCGAGGACCGGAACATTGCCGCCACACCGGAATACGGGGTGTTGCGCGGCATGTGCGGGCCGTACACGTTGTGGTAGCGCAGCGCGACGACGGAACCACCGGTCGACAGTGCCCACGCGGAGGCGTAGTTCTCCTGCGCCAGTTTGCTCGCTGCGTAGGTGCTGCGCGGTTGCAGCGGTGAATCCTCCTCGACCAGTAGCCAATCGAGTGGCTCGCCGGACGCTGGGTCTCGGTTGTCGAACAGCCCGGCGTCCAGATCGGCTCGGGTACGCGGTCGCGGGACGACGGTCTCGCCGGAGGAATTGAGGTAGCGCCCTTCGCCGTAGACCACCATCGACGATGCCAGTACCAGGCGGGAACACCCTGCCTCGTACATCGCCGCGAGCAGGACTGCAGTTCCGAAGTCGTTGTGACTGGCGTATGCCGGCGCGTCCGCGGCGTCGACGCCTGCTCCGACGACAGCAGCCTGATGGCACACGACATCCACACCGCGTAGCGCTTCGACGAGTGAATCCTTGTCTCGCACATCCAGTTCGGTGATGCCCTCGGCTGTCGAGCCGGGTCCGTGGGCGGAACCCAACATGGCGTCGACGGCAACCATCTCGAGATCGGTGTCGCGCGCTGCGTCGAGAATGTGGCCCCCGATGAATCCGGCTGCGCCGGTGAGCAGTACGCGAGTCATGGCAGCTCGACCGGCAGTGTGACTCCGGCGTGCACCCGGCAGTGGGGGCACTCGCCGGTCGGCGCGTCGCGCACTGCGGATCGGACGAGCGCCTTGAGCGGTTCGATGTTCTTCTGGAATTCGGCGAACACGTCCACTGCCTTGACTCCCTGACCGGATTCGATCCCGGCGTCGAGGTCGGTCACCAACGCTATCGGCGCGTAACAGAGTTCGAGCTCGCGGGCCAGGACGGCTTCGGGATGACCGGTCATGTTCACCAGTGTCCAACCTTGGCGCGCGAACCATTGGCTTTCGGCGCGAGTGGAGAACCGGGGACCCTCGACGACCACCATGACACCGCCGTCGACCGCGGACCCCTGGACGGCCGCGCTGCGCAACTCCGCGCAGTAGGGATCGGCGAATTCGACGTGGATGCCGCCGTTGTCGAAGTAGGTCTGAGTGCGGCCGGACGTCCGATCGACGAGTTGATCCGGAATCACGACGGTTCCCGGACCGTATTCGGCCACCAACGATCCCACGGCACACGGGGCGAACACGCGACTGACACCGAGCATGCGCAGCGCCCACATGTTGGCCCGATACGGCAGGGTGTGCGGCGAGTATTCGTGAGCGCGGCCGTGTCGAGGTAGAAAGGCAACTCGTCGTCCTTCCACCTCGCCGACGGTGATCGGTGCGCTCGGTGATCCGTAGGGCGTGTCCAGCTCGATCTCTTCGGCGTCGTCGGCGAAGAACGAGTAGAAGCCACTGCCGCCGATCACCGCGATCTCGGCCTGTAACCCCGCGTGCGTGTTCATCTACCCATCCTCCATCACCGTCGGTCGATATGCTGGTCCGAAACCGTGTTCGTCTTCAAGTCCGCAGGGAGAAAACACTATCCGTTACTGGAGAGAAGCCGTCGCCGGTGCGCTGGCCGTCGTGCTCGTTGCCGTCGCGTTCGTCGTTCCGTATCTGGGCAACGAGATCGTCACCCCGATCATCAACAGAACACCGCAGCAGGTGCGCGATTTCGCCGACGCCGCACCGCTGTTCGGTTTTCGTGAGGTTCATGTCGGATGGGGAACGCCGTTCGCCGTCCTCATCGCGGTGGCGACCGTGCTGTGGGGACCGACCGTGGCTCGACGCCTGTCCTGGACGCGGCTGTTGTTCGTCGTCTGGGGTGCGTCGGCGGCGTGGACGATGGCGCTGGCGATGGTCGACGGTTGGAAGCGTGGGTTCGTCGACCGGTTGGCCTCGACGGACGAGTACCTGCACGAGGTTCCCGGCATCACCGACATCCCCGCGACACTGCGCGGATTCTCCGAGCGCATTCTGGATTACCAGGCGGATTCGTGGACCACTCACGTCTCGGGCCATCCGCCCGGTGCGCTGCTGACGTTCGTCTGGCTCGACCGTCTCGGTTTGAGCGGCGGGGCCTGGGCGGCAACGCTGTGCGTGTTGGTGGGAACCAGTGCCGCAGTTGCTGTGGTTCTCACGCTGGGTGTTCTGGGCGACGAGGACATGGCCAGGCGCGCAGCACCGTTCGTGGCGATCGCACCGGCAGCGATCTGGATCGCCGTCTCCGCCGACGCGTTCTATGCCGGGGTCGCGGCGTGGGGTATCGCGCTGCTGGCGGTCTCGACGAAGCGCTGGCTGTGGCCCGCATCCATCGGTGCGGGAGTGCTTCTCGGGTTCGGAATCTATTTGAACTACGGCCTGGTGTTGATGGGTCTGCCGGCGGTCGCGGTGCTGATAGCGGGCCGAAAGGTTCTGCCGTTCCTCGGTGCAGTGATCGGTGCCCTGCTCGTTGCGGGAATCTTCACGGCGTACGGATTCTGGTGGTACGACGGGTACGAGCTGGTGCAGGAGCGGTACTACCAGGGCATCGCCAAGGATCGTCCGTTCGAGTACTGGGGCTGGGCGAACTTCGCTGCACTGTTCTGCGCGCTCGGCATCGCTGTGCCCGCGGCGTTCCCACGCATCGCCGCGCGGGTGCAGCCGATCAACCTGTTGGTGCTCGGCGGCCTCGCGGCGGTGGTGATGGCCGATCTGAGTCAACTGAGCAAAGCGGAGACGGAGCGAATCTGGCTGCCGTTCGCGATGTGGATGTTGATCGCCCCGGCGGTGCTGCCGCGTCGAACACATCGATTCTGGTTGGCGCTGCAGGTGATCGGGGCCTTGGCCGTCAATCATCTGCTGTTCACGAATTGGTGAGCTGAGCCGGAGTCATCTGCGCGAACCAGCGGCCGTCGATCGGAGCCACGTCCACCATCTGCAAGCCGGCGGCGCGGGCGAGGTCGGCGGTGGCGTCGGCGCTGACACTCGACCAGGCGAACCAGTCGCCGACCATGGTGTCGGTTTCCCAGCGGACGGTGCGGTGCCGAATCCCGGAGTCACTCGGTTCGTCCACCTCGGCGATGATGGCTCCGTGTGGTGCCAGCAGATCGGCGGCTCGGCGTAGCAGGCGCACCGGATCCCCGCCGATGCCGATGTTGCCGTCGGCGAGCAGCACACACGACCACGTGCCGGTGCCGGGCAGAGGCTCGAAGAGGTCACGGAGAACGGCGTTTCCGCCGCGGCCGATGGTCAGGTCGACGGCAGCCTTCGACGTGTCGACGCCGAGCGCCGAGAGTCCGCGTCGGGCAAGAGCTTCGGTGAGCCGGCCGGGTCCGCATCCGAGATCGATGGTGGACCCGGTACATCGGCTGATCATGGCGTGGTCGGCTCGGCGATCCTCTTCCGAGGATGCGCTTCCGCCCATCCAGCGGGCCGTGGGCAGACGTTCTCTCGAGCCGTCGGAATCGCCGATCCAGCAAGGCAATCCAGCGGCGGCGCGGTGGAAAAGGGTGTCTGCGGTGACGCTCATGTTCGGCTCCGTACCACGGTGAAGCGAATGAAGTAGACGACGGCGCTGGCGGCGAACAACACCGTTGTCAGAACCAGCCATCGTTCCAAGAAGGGGTCTTGGGTCAAACCTGTTGCCGCACGATAGGTCTCCGCGCCCTGGGACAGTATTCCGGGGAAGAACATCAAGAACGTCAGCGCTGTGCCGAGGGCCGGGACGCGAATGTAGTTGATGGGCGAGACGGTCAGCTGTAGTCGTCCGAGCCCGGTGAGAAGGCGATCGGCCGCCGAGTACAGCGGGAACAGGACCGCGTCGTGCAGCAGTACCGATCCGAAGAACCAGACGGCGATGGAATGCCACCAGATGTCGCTGTTCCACAACGTTTTCGGCCCGGCGATGTGGACGACGTAGCCGACCAGCGCGAAAGAGAGCAGCAGGCCGACGGCATGCAGAGGGTGGCCACCGTATATCCGTCGGAAGGCTCTCATTCCCGGTCCCCTGTCGCGTTTTACGAAACGTCTGTGAAAGCACCAGAGCGCGAGCAGCACCGACGTCGTCGGTGACTGCCCGCGCACGGGTTCAGGAGCTGATTATGCGGCGGTCTTGACCGTGATGGTCGCAACGCCGACGAGCAGTCCCGGGGTGACAGCGTCGGTCTTGAACGTGTCGTTGAGCAGTCCGGCTGCGGTCTCCGAGATCTTCACCTGCGTGCCCTGCAGGATGGCGGTGTTCTCGGGGCCGGTTGCCAACGGCTGCAGGGTGCGGCCGTCGAGGTCGAACAGCACGGCGTCGGCAGCAGCCTCTTCGCCGTTGACCGTGACGTCACCGGTGAGCAGCGACGTGCCCGGGTCGATGTCGAAGTTGGTCAGCTCGACCACGGTCTCGCCTGCGGTCAGCGACAATCCGCTGCCGTCGTGGTTGATCTCGCCCTGCACGTAGGGGTCGACCGTGCCGGGCTCCCAGTACTTGACGTCGCCACCGGTGATCGGGAAGCGAATGGAACCGTCTGCGAGAGTTGCGGTTCCGACTACGCCCGGCGTGAGGCCGAGGGTGGTCAGTGCGCCCAGGAAGCCGGGGTCGAGAGCAACTGCGGTGTCGACGCCGTTGCTGAGGTCGGCGACCTCGGCTGCGGGCTCGGGAGTGCTCTCGGTGGTCTCCATGGCCGACGACTCCGAGGAGGTGGCTGCGTCGGTGGTGCTGGATGCGTCGTCGCTGGAGCACGCGGCGAGCGGGACGATGGTGAGTGCACCGATTGCGGTGGCGGCCAAAGCTTTACGAACAGTGAACATGTCGGTCAACCTTCCGTGCTCGTCTCTCGAGCGTTGTGGGTTATTCGGCGCTGCTTGCCGATCGGATGGGTCTTCATCGCGATGCCTGCATTGAAGCGGTGCCGACCTGTTACCCCACGGTGTGAACGGTCAAACCAGACATGTTCACGTTCGGCTCAGCCCAGGATCAGATCCGCGGCTCGTTCGCCGATGATCACCGACGGTGCATGGGTGTGGCCGCGGATGATGCTGGGCATGATCGATGCGTCGGCGACCCGGAGTCGGTCGACACCCCGAACCCGCAGCGCGGCATCGACGACGCTGCCGGCATCGTTGCCCATCCGCGCGGTGCCCACCGGGTGGTACAGAGTGTGCGCGTTCTGCTCCAGGGCCTCGGTGAGTAGATCCGCCGGGGAGATGTTCGACGCCACCCTGGGGCGTACGACGTCCCCGAGCTGGCCCTTCAGGGACGGGGTCTCCGACAGCGCGACGCATACGCGCAGTCCCTCGATCATGGCCTTGCGGTCCATTCCGTCGGGGTCGCTGAGGTAACGCGGCTCGACGATGGGCTTGGCCAGGGGGTCGGCGGACCGGAGCGTGATCTCGCCTCGGCTCTTGGGTTGAAGCAGGACTGTGCCGATGACCGCGGCGTGTGCGTCGGCGGCGATCAGGCCTTCGTCGAAGAACGGGGCCGGTCCGAAGATGAGTTCGAGGTCCGGCAGCGGCAGATCTTCGCGGCTCCGGATGAAGCCGTATGCCTCCGCGACGTTGGAGGTGAGCATGCCGCGTCGGCGCGCGAGATAGTTGATGAGTTCGGGAATCTTCTCGGCGTGGAACAGGGAGTCCTTCTCGGTCTTCCATCCGATGAGGGCGGCCAGGTGGTCGAGGAGGTTCTGCCCGACGTCCGGCGAGTGGTGCCGGACGGTGATGCCGTGGGCTGCGAGCTGCTCCTTGTCTCCGATGCCGGAGAGCATCAGCAGCTGCGGTGTGTTGATGGCTCCGCCGGACAGAACGACTTCCTTGTGTGCGCGCACCGTATGCGTGACGCCGTCGGAGGTGTATTCGACGCCGACGGCGGCGCTGCCCTCGAAGAGAACCCGGGTGGCCTGTGCCTCGGTGAGGACGGTGAGGTTGGTGCGCTTCTTGGCCGGGCGAAGGTAGGCGTCGGCGGTGCTCCAGCGGGCACCGCGTTTCTGGTTGACCATGGTGCGGCTGAAGCCCGTGGGTTCGGGCAGGTTGGGGGTTTCCACCGAGTAGCCGGCTTCCTCGACGGCGGAGAGGAAGGACGAGGTGAGCGGGCGTGAGCTGCGCTGGTGGGACACGATCAGCGGCCCGCCGGTTCCGGCGTCCAGTTCTGTTGTGCCCTCGATGTTCTCGATCTTGCGGAAGTATCCGACGAGGTTGCGGAACGACCACGAGTCGTCGGAATTGGCCGCCCACTCGTCGTAGTCGGCGGCGAATCCGCGTACCCACATCATGGCGTTCATCGACGACGAGCCGCCGAGCATCTTGCCGCGCGGCCAGTAGATGCTGCGGTCGCGTAGCCCCGGCTGCGGTTCGGTGAGGTAGTCCCAATCGACCTCGGTACGAAAGAGTTTGGAGAACGCGGCGGGGATGTGGGCGAACTTGTTCTTGTCTTCCGGGCCTGCCTCGAGCAGGATCACGCTGTTGCGGGGATCGGCGCTGAGCCGGTTGGCCACCACTGCGCCGGCCGAGCCCGCGCCCACGACGATGTAGTCGGCGGTTGTGTTCTGTGTGCTCATGATTGTCCTCAGGGTTCGTCGGCAGCTGTCGTTGGACGCTGCTCAGCCGCGCAGGGCGGAGGCGAATATTGCCGGGAGTTTGGTCCAGGACGGTGCTCCGGCGAATGCGGTGAGCAGTTTCCCGGTCGATGCTGCGGTTTTGTTGGTGACGAACCACGGCGGCTTGGGGGAGATGGACATCTCTCCGCTGATCAGCGACCTCGACAGTGGGCGGAAGGGTCCGCGTACCACGGTTCGTTCGGCACCGTCGATCAGTAATGCGTTGTGCACGATGCCGATTCCGCTCTGCACATCGTCGACGGTGTGGCCGGGGAACGCGCCCCAGGTGGCCGATGCGGTGAGGAATCCGAGGGCGGTCCAGGCATTGACGGCAATGGTGCCGTACCGCAGGTCTGCAAGCATGGAGTCGAACTTCTCACCGAGTTCCTTGATGGTGCTCGGCGTGCCGATGATGTTGATGCCGAGGGTGCCGGTGAACTCCTCGTTGGCCGTCTGGACGGCCTTGGCGGCGAATGCTGCTCCGCTGTAGGGTAACTCGATGACGCCCATGACGGGTGCGAAGTACTCGGTCTGCAGGAGCGGTGCGTACTCGCCCGGATCGAGGTCGGTGATGAGCACCCGGCCACCGCCGTCGCCGAGCCGTTCGGCCGACGGGTACATGGCGGTGGCGTCGGACACCCGTCTGTCGCTGCCCGGGTAGTAGGGGGCGCGGGCAGGTGCCCGGTCGAGTGCGGCGCGCAGGGCTGCGATGAACTCGTCGCGCTGCTTCCATTCCGAGGACAGCACGACGACCTGCGAAGCGACACAGTTGTATCCGCTGTTGTGCAGTCGCTGGGTGGCTACGTGTTCGGCTTGGAACTCGATGTCTGCGCGACTCCACTCGCCCGGCAACACGATGGTGGGTGAGACGCCACCGAGTTCACTGGAGATCTCCTTGTTCAGGATCGGCCGGTTCGCCGCCTTACGGGCGGCACCGTCGGGTCCCGGGCCGAAGACGATGGCGTCGTGGGTGATTGCGCTGCCCGTCATGTGGACGTGGTCGACGCGATCGTGATTGACCAGGTAAGTGCCGACGTCGGCTCCACCGGTGAGCAGACGCAGTGCGCCGATGTCCACCAGTGGGGCGAGGATCTTCTCGAAGACCGGCAGCAGTGGGTCCATGATGGGGTTGAGCTTGAGCGCGACGACGCGGTTGAAGGCGATCAGTTCGTACAAGGCGTCGAGCGGGGCGATCGAGGTGATGTTGCCCGCGCCCAGGACGACGCCGACGCCCGCGGTGCGCGTCGGGTCGAGTTGGGCGAGGCCTGCGGTGCGCTGTGCGGTGGCACGGTCGATTCCCGGCCGGAGCCACACCTCGGCACTGAACCCGTTGAGCAGTAGCTTCTCGAAGTTGTTGAGCGGCAACACCGATACGGTCGTTCGTCCGCCCGGGGCTGTTCCGAACTTCGCTCCGGCCAGCGGGCTACCGCCTGCCTCGAGCGCGGAGAGGGTGTGCGCGAGCGTGCCGAGACCGCCGAGAAACGAGTACGGGCCGGAGAGCCATTCCTCACCGAGCAGGTTGGACGAGGGGTCGAGGCCCTTGACCGACGCGGCGGCGGTCACCCATTCCTGCGCGTGCGTCGTGGTGAGCGCGTGCATGCGCTCGAGCAGTGCCCGGCGGTCGGCCAGGCCGAGCCTGCCCCAGGTCTGCTCGCCTGCGTCGAGGTCGGCAAGAGCGGTATCGACCGCCAGGGAGGCGTCCGGTCCGTTCGTCGGTACAGGCTGCAGATGCGGGGTGACTTCGCTGGTCAACTTTTCGTCTCCACTCGTCGTTCGGATACACGGCTTCGAGTGTGATTCTGGTCGCATTCGGGGCGGCAGGCTATGGGCCGCCGCTGTCAATCGAGCGCAGCGGATTGTGCCGTCGCACAGTTTCGGTGTGGTGTGGCTTACATCGGCCGGGCTATGGTTCAGTCATGACCACCACCGAGTCCGCTCTGCATCCGTCACCGACCGAGCTGGCGGCGGCGATGCTCGACGACGTCGACGAGCTGGCGAGCGAACTGGTCCGGCGCATCCTGGGAGCCGAGCACGCGTATCTGGAGGCGACGCTGCTCACCGCGGATCAACTCCACGAAGCGTCTCGCAGCAATCTGGCCTCGATGTTGGGCAAGCTGTCCGGGCGTGCACCGGTTCGGCTCGAGTCGGCGCAGCAGGCGGGCAGGCTCAAGGCCGAGCAAGGTGTACCGCTGGCGGCATTGCTGCACGCGTTCCGGCTCGGTGGTCGGCTGGTCTGGGACGAGTTGATGGTGCGTTCGCACGGCCGGGCCAGCCACGCGCTGCTGGACATGGCGGCGCAGGTGTGGGCATTGGTCGACGTGTATTCCGACGAGGCGGCCGAGGCGTATCGAGAGAGCGCCGATATGCGAGCCCGCGAGAGCGCCGAAGCCCGCGGCCGGCTGATTCGGGTGCTGTTCGCCGATCACGCCGCGAATCCGGCCGCGGCGGCGGATGCCCTGCGTGCGTTCCGAATTCCGGATCGCGGCTTTTTTGCGGTGGTATCCCAGGAACCCTCGTCGACGGGACTCGGTATCGAAGGCGTCGTCGCTCGGTTGCGGGCCGCGGGAACCGAGTCGGTGTGGGATGCCGAGGTGGACGGAAGCATCGGATTGTTCTGTGCCGCTCGGGAATCCGACATCGATACGGCACTGGCCACTTTCGGAGAACTGTGCCCGGGGCGGATCGGTGTCAGTTCGGTGTTCCGGTCGCCGTCGGGAATCGGTGACGCCGTGGGGCAGGCCCGTCTGGCCCGGTCGTGCAGCTTTCCCGATTCTGTGCCGTCGACGCCGGTGCGCTACGACTCGGTCCCGGTGCCGTTACTGCTCGCGCGCGACCCGAAATCCGGCCGTATCGCGGCTCGTCAGATCCTCGGCGATCTGTTGGCGTTGCCCCGCGCCGAGCGGACGAGTCTGCTCGCCACTCTCGATGCGTGGTTCTCGTGCGGTGGCTCCACCAAGGATGCCGCGGAACAGCTGCACTACCACCGCAATACGGTGTTGTACCGATTGCGGCGTATCGCCGAACTCACCGGTCGCGACTTCCGTGATCCCGTGCAGGCCGCCGAACTCTATGTCGGGCTTCGAGCCCACCAACTACTGACCTGACGGGTCAGTGGCTGGCCAGCACGACGTCGAGGATTCCCGTTCCCAGCGGTACCGGAACGCAGGACGGCTGACGTGCATTCGCGGGGTCGAGTGCGTTGAGCGCCAGACGCAGCGCGGTCGGGTCGTAGGTGAACGTGAAGTGGGCGACCTCGGTGTCGGGGCACACGTCCTGGATCACGATGTTGTGCGCTCCCGGATCTCGCAGCAGCGCATTGGTATACGGCTGAATGACCTCGTCGACCTTGGTGGCGATCGAGGTGTAGTCGACGCCGGGGACGGTGTCGCCGCCGGCGTTGAGGTTTTCGAGAAAGTCCGATCCGGCCATCAACTGGGCGAGGCCAGGGCCGAATTCGTCGGCTACCAGACCGGTCGCGCCGGGCACGGCCTGGACGACGGGGGCGACTCCGTACATGGTGCCGCCGTAGGTCGGTGACGCGATTCCCACCCATCGGTCGACGACATCGGCCCCTCCGAGCCTGTTGACGAAGTATCGGGCGACGGCAGCACCCTGCGAGTAGCCCACCACGTCCACCGCCGCGGCGCCGGTCGCGTCGAGGATGGTTGCCGTCATCGATTTCAGTTGTGCTGCACTGTCTTCGATGACGCCGTAGCCGTTGGACTTACCGTCCGGCGACGCGCCGTAGTTGATCGCGAAGACGCAGAAGCCCGCGGCCTGCAGGATGGGGGAGAAGCCGGCCCAATCGGAGTAGGCGGTGGCGTCGGTGCCGTGGACGAGAACGACAGGATTGGGGTGCTCGGCAGAGGGCACGCAGCTCATGTCGTTGGCCCCGGGCGGGGCGGCGTCGCGGTTGGTCGACGCGTACCGAATGGCATCGGCGTGGTCGGGTTGCGGCGGTGCAACTGCGATGGGCATGAGCGGGCCGGCATGTGCGAGTGGTGCCGCTTGGGTCGACAAGGCCGACAGTGCAGCGGTGAGTGCGACGACGAGAAGAATCAGACTTCGGCGTGGTCCGCGCATGATCACACGGTATTCCTGCAGTTGTGAAATGTCCCTACGAATTCGGACATGAACGCATAAAAGTCACAACAATAGTTCTGTAGCGATTTTTGTGTCGCATGCCGATTGCCGACCGAGCTACCGGTGACGGCGAGGGTGCAGACGCAGGGGATCGATCGAAAGACGGGTTTACCGCCGACAAGGAAAACGTGGAGCCGGTGACGGGAATCGAACCCGCCTCTCAACCTTGGGAAGGTCGCGTTCTACCAATGAACTACACCGGCGTGTGGTGCGGCGTCCAGATTAGCAGGGTGGCCCGACGTCGATGCGTACACCGTGCAGCAGGGCCTGGGCGTCCTCGGCCGGCACCGGTTCGGAGAAGAGGTAGCCCTGAGCGCGGGTGCAGCCCAAGGCCACCAATGTGCTCCTGGCACTCTCGGTTTCGACGCCCTCGGCGATGATGCTCAGGCCGAACGCGTGCGCGAGCCCGATGATCGACTGGACGATCGCGAGGTCGTCGGTCGCTCCCGATCCGAGGTCGGTGACGAACGCGCGGTCGATCTTGAGCGCGTCGACGGGCAGTTCCTTGAGGTGTGACAGTGAGCTGTATCCGGTACCGAAGTCGTCGATCGCCACCTGCACGCCGAGGTCCCGCAGTTCTCGGAGAGTCACTCGAGTACGCGAAAGATCCTGTACGACGGCCACTTCGGTGATCTCCAGGCACAGGTTGCAGCCCGCGATCGAGAATTCGTCGAGGGCGCTCGCCACGGTGGCCGCAAAGCCGGTGGTGACCAGCTGTACGGGCGAGATGTTCACGCGCATCACGATGTCGAGGCCGGGGATGTCCCGTTGCCACGCCGCCAAGGTCCGGCACGCGTGGTCGAGAACCCACCGACCGAGCTCGCCGGCGAGGTTCGTCTCCTCCGCCACTGGAATGAAGGCCGACGGTGGTAGCAGCCCGCGGGTGGGGTGACGCCACCGAACCAGTGCCTCCACCGCAGTGATGCGCCCGGTGACGAGGTCGACCTCGGGTTGGAAGTGCAACGTCAGCGAGTCGCCTGCAATGGCGTCACGCAGATGGATCTCGACGTCGTTGCGGAGTTCGGATTGCGCGTGCATCTCGTCGGTGAACAGCGAGATGTGATGTCCACCAGCACGCTTGGCCACCAGAGCGGCTTGCCCTGCTTGCCGGAGCAGAGAGTCGGCGGTGTGGGTGCCGGGCTCGCCGAAGGCGATTCCGATGCTGGCGCTGCGACCGATTCTCTCGACACCGAGAGTGACCGGTGCCTGTATCGACTCGGCGATCGTGCGGGCACGGTCGGTGGCGACGCGGTGCGAGCACGGGCCCGCCAGGACCACGACGAACTCGTCGCCGCTCAGGCGGGCCGCGAGACTCGCCGATTCGTCGACGAACGCCTGCAGGCGTTCGGCGACAGCCTGGAGATACTGGTCGCCGGCGAGGTGTCCGAGAAAGTCGTTCAGCGCCTTGGTGCGGTCCAGGTCGATGTGCAACACCGCCACCGGACCGGGCATCGACGGATCGAGTCGGTCACGGAGGTGCTGCGTGAGTGCGGTGCGGTTCGGGAGTGAGGTGAGACCGTCGTGCAAGGCCGAGAACCTGATCTGTTCCTCGGCACTGACTCGCGCCTGCAACTGCGACAGCAGAGCAGCAATTGCTTTGAGGGCGTTCAGTTCTGCCTGGGACCAACTTCGGTCTCCCACTTTGATGAAGCCCAGAATCCCGGTGGTGCGTTCGGAGTGCAGCAGCGGCACGACGGCCATCGAGGTGGCGCTCAATCCCGAGGCGGTCTCGACGCGTCGGCGATAGTCCTCCTGCTCCGGGTCGGGCCGAAACACTGCCGGTTCGGACAGTGTTTCGGCCATCGCGAAGACCGAGTCGGCCTCGTCGAAGTAGACGACGGCCAGGGGGTCGGGATCGGGCACGCTCAGGCGCGGTGGCCATTCCGCGGTGAGTCTGGTTGCCCGGGCATCGAAATCGTGGTGCCGGAGAAAGCTGAAATCGATGCCGAGGTAGTCCACGAGCTGACGCAGTACCGACAGGTATGCTTCTCGCACCGTCGCCGCGTCGACGCCCATGAGTTCGGTGGCGACGCCGGTGACGAGGACCTCGAGTGTCCGACTGTTCTCCAGGGCCCTACTCCCGCCTCTCGTCGACGCGGTCTCGTGAACCGCTCCTGTAGACGCAGTGCAGGACTGTTCCCCCTGGTCTATGCCGGACTCTACCCCGGTAAGGACGCCGAAACCGCGACTCTGCGACTGTATATCGCGCCTCGTGGCGCAGTGCCGAGCCGCAACACCAGAGCGATCGACTCGGCCTCGTCCAGATCCGCCAACGTCCGCAGCTCGAAGTTCAACTGCTGCAACGTCTCTGCGTGGGTCGGAGACAATTCTCGGTGCTCGTCCATCGTGCGCGCGTAGAGGAACGGTGGTGAGACGGGTTGAACTGCCAGTGCGTGCAGATGTGAAGTCACCCAAACGTTCTCCGTTGCAAATCCACCCCGGATGTAATGCGCCGGAGTCGATCCGGGCACCACGATCACTGCGAGCGCGGAGCTCGCCGATACCCGATCGCGCATGTCGGTGGCCAGAGCAGCGCCTGCGTTCCAGGCAGCCACGAGCGCCATGACGTCGGGCCGCCCGATGATGTCCAGCGTGGACAGGTCTGCGGCGTCGATGCCGAGGCTGGCGACGTCGATGCCCCGATCCGGGTCCGGATCGCCTGCCCAGCGCAGTTCGGAGAACATCTCTCGGTGCAGATGCGGCGTGAGATACCGAATCCGATCGGCGGCCGCGAGAATGTCTGCTGCCGCGGTGATGGACTCGCGCGTCGTCAACAGCACGGCACGTCCGCCTTCGGCGGCTGCGGCCGCAACGAGATCGGCGACCACCGCATCGTCCAGCGTCGACGGTGACCCGAGCTCGCGGTCCGTGGATCGGGTGAGCACGGCGTCGAGGAGGCGTCGATCGGTGATCGGTCCGGCGGTACCGTCGCGCAACGAGAGCTCGACCGCCTCGTCGGTGATCTCGATGCCGGCGAGCATGCCCTGGGCGGCGGCGGCCACCCGCGCGTTGAATCCGGCTGCGCCCACAGCGACGAAGCTGCCGCGGTACGCGATATCGAGGGTGGACGTTCGTGATCGGTCGACGTCGACCCGGAAGGTCGGCCCGTTCGAGGAGAAGGTCCACGGCTGACTGTTTCCGCCGGAAGGCGCTCGTCGTGCCGCTTCGAGTATCGAGTCATGGGAATCCACACTCTGCGGACCGGCCGCATCACCCGAGATCTGTCTGCGGGTGGGGGCCGGCGTGTTCAGCCCGTCGAGGTGCACCTCGAGATCGATGCGGATACGTCCGGACGGTAGGTGCGCTCCGGTCCCGAATCGTCGGACCGCCGCGGCGATGGTGGCACCCCCGAGTTGGACGTCGCCGCCCAGCTGGGGCCACGTCTCGATCGTTTCGCCCACCTCCACCATCGAGGCCGCCATCCGAGCCGAGAGCAGGGAGGCGTCGAGCTGATCGAGCACGTTGGGAATCTTGTCGCGGGTTCCGAGTCCGTGCAGACCGGCGGACTCGATGTCGCCGAGTACGCCGTGAAACACCGGGCGCTGTGGTTCGAGGTCGAATCGCTCGACGTCCAGCAGACCTCGATCGGAGGTCTCCATCAGTACGGGGATTCGACGCGACCTGGCCGCCTCTCGTGCCCGGACCTTGATGTCGAGGGAGTCGCATTCCTCGACGAGCAGGTCGAGTCCGTCGAAGAACTCGTCGATCGTGGTCTCGTCGATCCCGTTCCGGAAGACCTCCACCGTCAGGTAGGGATCTATTTCGGCGATTCGCCGGGCGGCGACGATCGCTTTGTTGACACCCAGATCGATGATCGACGCCGGAATCCTGTTGAGGTTCGACAGTTCTATCTCGTCGAAATCCGCGAGGCGAAGAGTTCCGCAGATTCCCTCGAGTGCGAGAGTGTGCGCAATGGCGTGTCCGACGCTCAAACCGATGACGCCGATCGTGAGATCTCCCAATTTCTGCTGTTCCTCGAGAGTTATCTTGTTTCTGTTTCGGTCCAGTCGGAGGTGCCGATACGAATTCGGACCGAGAACGGCGACGACGGTATTGCGCCACGGGAAATAGACCCACCTGTCGCTTTCGTCGAGAAGGCTCTGCTCAGGGCTCGGCAACAATGCATGCAGTCCGGCTCGCTGGGTGGCGCGTTCGTCGCGAACGGTGATCGAGGTGTCACCCCGTAGCTCGTCCAGGGCGGCCCGCTGTGTGGCGACCGTCTCGTCGAATATCACAGGCTGCCAGCTGTATTCGGCAGTGATGGGAATCGTCACGACGCCACCGCCGAGTGCAGGTTCTTCGACGTGCCGTGCTGTGCGAGCAGCGAGACCGTGTTGCGTTTCATGCGCCGCCACGTTTCGAGTTCGGCATCGAACGCGAGAGTCGTTCGGTCCCACCAGAACACCTCGGTCCGGTATCGGTCGTCGGGGTAGGGCACCGGTTCGATGTGCGTTGCGATCGCTGCTCCGGTGCGCAGCCACGCGGCGCGGACGTGGGAGGCGGCAGTGGCCAGCGCGTAACGAGCGCCCAGCAGTGCTGTGCTGTACGCCGGTGACTGCGCGATCATGGTGGTGACGGCGCGGCCGCGGGGTGCTCCCGGGGCAACCCACGCCGACTTGATCTCGACGACCCCGTCCTCGATGCGGCTGTCGAGCATCGCGCGAACGCGATGACGGCCCTCGGGATGCGCGGCGAATTCGACGAGTGCGTGTGATTGATCGGCCGAAGAATACGGCCCTTGAACGCGAACGCCGCCGAGGATCGTTCCGGTTCGGTCGAGAGCGGCGAAGAACAATGCGGTGGTCCCGCCGTCGCGAATTGCCGATATCTCGAGCGCTGGTGTCACGTCGTGGCGTCGGTAGCTTTCTTCGGCACCGTCGAGAAATTGCGTCCACAAAGCGGGACTTCGGGTGGGAGTCGTGGCCAGAATGTGGCACTGGGAGGGATGATCGAAGTACGAAGGAACGTCGATTCGAATGCGCTTGGGTCGAATGTACATAGGGGCTCTTCCTGAGGGAGTGTCACCGAATGTGAGAGGTGTGACCGATCGATTGTCCGACTGTTCGGTCCGCACGTACCTGTGGAAGTGGTCACTCGGGTGCTTCGCGTAAGGCCCGTGAGGACCAGTAGCCTGCAGTGGTGCTGCTCTCCGACCGTGACATTCGTGCCGAAGTGACCCTGGGCAACCTGGCGATCGATCCCTTCGATCCGTCGATGGTGCAGCCGTCGAGCGTCGATGTGCGACTCGACAAGCTGTTCCGGGTGTTCAACAACACCCGGTACACCCACATCGATCCGTCCCAGCAGCAGGACGAGCTGACGACGTTGGTGGAGCCACGAGCGGGTGAGCCGTTCGTTCTTCATCCGGGGGAATTCGTCCTCGGTTCCACTCTCGAACTGACGACGTTGCCGGATTATCTGGCGGGTCGACTCGAGGGGAAGAGCTCTCTGGGCCGGCTGGGACTGCTCACCCACTCGACGGCAGGATTCATCGACCCGGGATTCAGCGGTCACATCACGTTGGAGCTGTCCAACGTCGCCAACCTGCCGATCACGCTGTGGCCGGGAATGAAGATCGGGCAGCTGTGCCTGTTCCGGCTGTCGTCACCCTCGGAGAATCCGTACGGCAGCGCCGCGGTGGGCTCCAAGTATCAGGGGCAGCGTGGTCCCACTCCGTCGAAGGCGTATCTGAACTTCATCCAGTCGGACGTGACATAGACCAACGTTCGGTCTGTTTTCTTGGACGAAACCTGGTGAGTTCCCGGTTGTAGCGGTATTCTGGTGCTCGAACGTGGGTTGGGGCCTACCAGAATGAGGTTTCTCGTGTCCGCGGTACCCGATCCGTCCGTACTCGGCGCTTCCCTGGGGTCGAGTGGCGTCCGCAGTGTGATCAGCGACAGCTCGGGTGTCGACACGGTGCTCCACGTCCTCGAACCGGTTGCCACCGGGCCCGCGCCCAACGGTCTCGCCCCGGATCCCTGGGATGCCGTCGTCGCATCGGTGCACAGCACGGCAGACGAATACGCGTCCGCTCGCTACTACCCGGTGCTCGCCCTCCGCGAGAGCGATCCCGACACGGCCTTTCGAGAGGACTTCTCCGACGGCATCGTGCTCGTATCCGAACTGGGTGCGCAGCTGGGCGCGTTACGAGAAACCGGAGTGCTCGCCGGTGAGCGTTGCGTCGCGCTGTTCGACGTCGGCGCATCCGGCACCAGCGTGTCGGTGGTCGACGTCGAGTCCGGTCGCGTTCTGGCCTCGCATCGCACCGAAGAACTCCGTGGCGACGACTGCGACCGTGTGCTCAGCGACCACCTGATCGAGACGTTCGGCGCGGCGGAAGCGTTGACGGTGGCAGCTCGTCGACAGCTCGTGCACGACGTCCGAGACGGCAAACACCAGCTGTCGATCCTGCGCAGCGTTTCTGTCGTCGGGCCGTTCGTCGGCGGTCGCGCCTCGTTGTGGCGACACGACCTCGACGAGCTCATCGGCGACGCCGTTCGTGCGGCAGTCTGCACTGCCGTCGACGTGCTCGAGTCCGTCGCCGCGATCGGCGTTCACGTGGAGGCAATCGTCGCAGTCGGCGGCGGTGCCAACATGCAGATCGTCCGGCAGACACTGTTCGACGCCGTGTCGGTGCCCGTCTACGTTCCGGAACGACCGGAATTGTTGGCCGCCCGTGGGGCAGCCGGGATCGCGCGGACCGTGGGAGCCAGGCCTGCACCGGCCCCTGCCGTGACCGCCGTGACCGCCGTGCCCTCCCGTCGTCCGCGGCACAGCGGCAGCCCGTCGAGGCGAATGGCCAGGGCAGCGAAGTCCCGCCGCGTCGGGGGCGCACTTGCCGCGCTCGTTGCGGTGTGCGTGGCCGGAACCGTGGTCGCGGCAGCGGCCCGGACCACCGACGACACCCCCGAACCGTCGATCGCGACCTCGCAGAACGCGTCGCCCTCCGCCCGATCGCAGGCTGTGATGCCGGCGGTGGACGGCTCACCGTCCGTGTCGACGCCGCCCTCGGTGCCGGCCACGGACGTGGCCCCGTCGTCCTCGACGTCTCCGACATCCGGAGTCTCGACGTCCTCTCCTGCACCCACCTCGCCGAACGGTGCCGAGTCACCGCCTCCAACCCGCACGATTCCTGACGTCACTGTTCTTCGGCCCGCGCGTGAGGGCACTCGAGTTCCGACGACGACCACGGCTCCGACCACCACGACGGCTCCGACTCACCCCACGACCACCACTGCGCCGACCACCACTGCGCCGACAAGCACTGTGCCGGTCGCAACAACGTTGCCGCACACCACCACTCGCGCCTCGACCCCGACGAAACCCACGATTACCACGCCTCGGCGACCGTAGACACCGCCGTTCGTTTCGCCGTGGCGGCGATAGATCTACGGTTTCGACCGCCACGGGGCAGCGTCCTCGAGGCAGGATGGTCGGTATGGAGTCACAGACCGAGCGCGAAGACAAGTTCGATGTCGATGCAGACTTCGAGTTCCCCTCCCTCACCTCGCTCGTTCCTGCCGACGGCGCGGCGGTGGAGACCGACACCGAACTGGTCAGCGAGTACTTCGACACCACCGGTCACGATCTGCTGCGTCGGGGAATCACCCTTCGGCGACGCACCGGAGACTCCGACAACGGTTGGCACGCAAAGGTTCCTGCGGAGAAGGCGCGAACCGAGATCAGGCTTCCACTCGGTCACGGCGACCCGCAGGTCGTGCCCGACGAGCTGGCCGACGTACTGCGCGGGGCGGTCATGGGCAGGCAGTTGTCGGCTGTCGCCACCCTGACGACGCGTCGGAAGATTCGTACCGTCACCGATGCAACCGGAGCCGTCGTGGCCGAATTCGCCGACGACGCGGTGTCGGTCGTCCTGATCGGCGGCGCGACCGGGCCGCAGTGGCGTGAGGTGGAAGTCGAGCTCGGGCCGGCCGGCTCGGAATCGTTCCTGAAGAAGGCGAGCAAGGTGCTTCGCGCGTCGGGTGCGACGCCGTCGGCACATCCATCCAAGTTGAACCGTGCGCTGTCGGTGGTTCGGGAGGAGCCGGCGCACGACGGGCTTCGGTTGCTCGTCGATTATCTCGACGAGCAAGCGCAGGCCATCGTGGCCGGCGACGTGTATCTGCGCCGCGGACTGGATCCGATTCACTCCACGCGGGTGGCCATCAGGCGCTACCGCAGTACGCTTCGCGTCTTCGGCAGCGTGTTCGAGGACGAGCCCGCGGCCGCACTCGAAGCCGAATTGTCCTGGTATGCAAGCCTGCTCGGCGAGGTGCGAGATCGGCAGGTGCAGCGGGCGCGGTTTGCAGCGGCGCTGCGAGACCTTCCGTCGGAACTGGTTCTGGGCCCGGTGGCGTCGCGTATCGAGAACGACCTGCTCGCCGAGCAGATCCGCCACCGCGAAGCTGCGATGGCCGAGCTCGACGGCGAGCGGTACCGAGAGATGCTCACGACCGTGGCTGCCTGGTCGAGGGGATTGCCGATCGACGGCGAGGTGAGCGAGCGGTTGCTGATCAAGCTGGCGCGCAAGGCCGGTAAGAAGGCCGTAGACCGCACCGAGAAGGCTGTGCGAGGCACCGACGATGAGCAACTGCACCGCGCGAGGAAGGCCTCGAAGCGGGCTCGGTATGCGGCCGAGTTGGTGGCACCCGTCGTGGACAAGAAGGTGTCCAAGTCGAATATCAAGAGATACAAGCAGATTCAAGAAGTTCTGGGCGAGCATCAGGATGCCGTCATCGCGGCGGAGATTCTGCGCACCCTCGGGGCTCGAGCGGGAACCACCTCCGGCGAGAACGGGTTCACGTTCGGACTCCTCTTCGAGCGTGAGCGCCGTGCAGCCGAACTGGCTCGTGACGAGGCGAGCAAGCTGGAGTTCTGACCGAGTACACAAACCGTCGTTTTCCCCGTTTAAACCCTCGAAGTGTACTATGAGACCGAATCGAGTAGGGGGGGTCGACGGGTATGTCCGTTGCGTTGGGCGTTCACGTCGGAACCGATGAGATCTCGGCCGTCTTGGTCGAAACCGATCTGCCGGGTCTGGGCCCGGTTACCTCGCGACCCGTGTCGATCGCCGCTGCCCCCGGCGGAATCGGTGACGCCGTTGCGACGGTTCTCGGAATCATGCGTGTACAGGCAGCTCAACGAGACCTGATCGTCGACGGTGCCGCCGTGGTCTGCGACAACCTTCTGCACGGCGAGATCGTTCGGGCCGCGCTGGCCGACCACCGCGTCGTCGACGTCGAGGTATTGGCGATGGACGATCCGCGGTTGCCCGACGAGTACCCGTTGGACGTGGCCGCCGCCGTCGTCGGTGCCGCGTCCAGGACGGGCCGTCCGTCGGGTGACGAGATCGCTGCGGGGCAACCCGACTGGGACGATCGGGCCGGAGAATACGATGCTGCGTCGCGGGGATCTCGATGGACCATGGTCGGATTGGGTGTGGCCGTGCTGGCTGCTCTGAGTGGGGCAACCGTGTGGGCGTTCTCCTCGCCCGCGCCGACTCAGGACGCAGTACTCGATACCGCAGATTCCAGCATCGCCCCATCGGCGCCCGGTCGGCCGGCGTCGAACGCCGGGCCGGTTGTTCCTGTGGCTGGGCCGTCCGCGGTTCCACCGATCGGCGCGGGTGTTCTGGATGTGTCGACCGCCCGCTCCGGGTCGGGCGACGTCTGGATCGACGCGGTCCCGGTGGCCGCCCCGAGTGCGACGTCGAACGCACCGAGTTCGTCGTCGACGGGACGGGGCAACTCGGGTGGCGGCAATTCCGCCCCCGGTGGTCGGGATACGAAAACAGAGATCTCGAAGCCCGGGACCGAGACTCCGCCGACCAACGACGAAACCACAGCTCCCACCGATACGGACGTCCCCGATCCCACGGAACCGGGTCCGACCGAGCCCACGGAGCCGACGGAGCCCACGGGGCCGACCGAGCCCGTGGAGCCCACGGAGCCGACCGAACCCACGGAGCCTTCGGGGCCGACGGATCCCGCGCCTCGGACGGAGGAACCACCTGTCATCGATCCGGCCGAGTGACGATTTTGTCGATAATCCGTTGTGAGCGAGCGGGTTCGCTACTTCGAAAAGTCCGTGGTGTGACAGGTGTGTGAATTCGACTCGGACACCTGAACTTCTGCTCGAGCCTGGCTACCATCGGGTGATCGACCAGTAGACGGTGAGTTCTCGATGACCGACAAATCCGCAGTAGAACCGGTGACGCGCACGACCATCGACAGGGCGGTGGGTGTCCTCATTGCCTTGCGCGGCTGCAGTCCGGATGAGGCGTTCGCCGAATTGGCAGCGCACAGTTTCCGTTTCGATGTTTCTCTCGTGCAGTCGGCTCGATCCATCGTCACTGCGGCACGAGGAATGGACTCCGACAACGGCGTGGGCTGTGCCGCAATGTCGTCGGCGCAGGAAGAGTGGGGCTCGTTGCTCGCCGACCGTCGGGACGGGTTCGGGCACGTCGCCTGACCCAACTCGTGGTCCGAGTTGTTGTAACGAATCCCAAAACAAACCGAAAGTTGAATAGAACAGGGCATTTACCGACTCCTCGACGGTTCGAGGCGCTACGATCGCCAGGTCGGAGTAGCTAGGCGAGTCGAGGGAACATGAGATCTGTCCTTGGTGTCTCGGTGGGTTCAGCCATTGCCCGGGGTGTAGCCCTGGATGCGTCGGACGAGTCGGTACGTTCTGCGCACGTCGTGCGATCGTTCGATCCGGACGACCATCTGCAGGTCGCGCTCGATCTGTTGGATTCGATGTCGCGGGATCAGATGGTGGATCGACCGGACATCGTTCTCGCCGTTCCGGACGATCCCGGTGCGCGCGGACGCACGTCGGCATATTCGACGTACGAGGCCGATCGTCTGCTGGTGGCGTCGGAGCTCGGGGCACAACTTCGGTATCTACGCGGCACGGGGATGCTCGAGGGTGCGCGCACCGTGGCCGTGTGCGACATCGGGGCGTCGGGAACCACCGTGTCCATTGCCGACCCCGCCACGGGAGCGGTGCACAGTTCGGTCCGCACCACGTTGTTCGGCGGGATCGGGTGTGACGCCCAGATCTCGCGTTACCTTCTGTCCGTCTACGGGGCAGACGAATTGGCCTCGGAACGGGCACGCGCGGAGTTGCTGGTGTCGGTTCGCACGGCACGCGAACAGCTGTCACGCCTGCGGGTGGCCGAGGTCGCCGGGCCGTTCGTCGGCGGACCGGTCCGGTTGTGGCGCAACACGTTCGACGATGTTCTCGAGCGCAGTATCCGATCACTGGAAGATTGGGTGGCCAGCATCATCGTCGACGCACCCTGCGCCGTGAATGCGTTGGTGATGGTGGGCGGATGCGCCAACCTGCCGTCGCTTCGTCGGATGTTTCGACGCGATCTGATGTTGCCCGTCGTCGTGCCTGCCAATCCCGAGTCCCTCACTGCGCACGGGGCTGCCCTGATGGCAATCGATGCGGTCGCGTCGCGCCAACACCGTCCGCGCGGTGCGATGAGCAGTGCGTCGGTGCTGACGCAGCCGGCCGCGATGGTGGGCATGGTGGGGTACCGGGACGCCCCGCGGCACCGTTCTGCCTGAGCCCCTTCCTGGCCAACGTGCGTCGTCGTTGGGTAGGTTGCTCGGGTAATGATGAACAGTAGGGACGAGACGGTGGGGCAACAGTG
>CAFBLX010000014.1_pt1 | contig 23587 bp, 18 predicted proteins | sample 7268311 | NCBI WGS metagenome assembly CAFBLX01 (sample SAMEA6814046, study PRJEB35770) | freshwater metagenome | biome: Freshwater; feature: Freshwater reservoir; material: water | place: Czech Republic | collected 2017-05-23 | depth 30m m | reverse complement strand
GCATCCGCTCGATGCCGGATGCAGACTGCTGGACCAGCTGTTGGCCACCGGCGGTGAGATGGTGACGGTGTTGCTCGGGGCGCTGGCTCCCGCGGATCTCGGAGGTCGGCTCGCCGACTATGTGGCGGATGCGCATCCCGGCGTCGACGTGGTGGTCTACCCGGGCGGGCAGCCCGGGGATCTTGTGCAATTCGGAGTGGAATAGGGAATCTCGGAACTATGGCAACGCTGGTGGATCGGCTCGACGATGTCCTCGGAGCGGCGGCTGCGGCACCGCTGGCCGAGGTGTTCGGCATCCATACCGTCGAAGACCTGCTGCGGCACTACCCGCATCGCTACATGACGCACGGTTCCGAGCTCGGCGAGAAGGAACCCCCCGAGGGGGAACACATCACCATCGTCGCCACCGTGGAATCGGCCACCCTGCGTTCGATGAAGAACCGCAACGGTCAATTCCTTGCCGTCACCCTTGCGGCCGACGGGCAGCGGATCGAAGCCACGTTCTTCAGCCCGCACAAGCTCAAACACGTGGTCGTGCCCGGGCGGCGGGGCATGTTCTCGGGCAAGGTCAAGTATTTCGGTCGGCGGTGGAACCTCACCCACCCCAGTTATGTGATCCTCGGGGGTGACGACAACGACGGGGCCATCGTCCCCGCGGGTCGCATCGTCGGCGGTGGCACGCTGGCCGGCCTGGCGCGTGGCTCGGTCGATTCGTCCGGAGCCGTCGACATGTCGGTGTTCGACCGCGCCTTCGTACCTATCTATCCCGCGGCGAAAGATGTCGAGAGCTGGACATTCATGCGTTGCGTCCGGCAGGTACTCGACCAGCTGGACGACGTGGTCGATCCGCTCCCGGAATCGGTGCGCCGCGAGCGTGGCCTCATCGACATAGACGCCGCGCTGCGTTCGGTCCACTTTCCCGATACTGCGGCGGACAAGGACGCCGCCCGGGAACGATTGAAGTTCGACGAGGCATTGGCTGTTCAATTGGTACTCGCGGACCGACGACGCGACGCGTCCGACCGGGTAGCCGCGCGGTGCCCACCGATCACCGACGGCATCGCGGCGGAGTTCGATCGCCGGCTGCCGTTCGAGTTGACGGTCGGTCAGCACCAGGTTGCTGCGGAGATCGCCAACGACCTGTCGGGTCCGCATCCGATGTCGCGTCTGTTGCAGGGCGAGGTCGGCTCGGGTAAGACCATCGTCGCGTTGCGTGCCATGCTGCAGGTGATCGACGCCGGACACCAGTGCGCACTGTTGGCACCGACGGAAGTGCTTGCCTCCCAACATGCGCGATCGATTCGATCGATGCTCGGCACGCTGGCCGCCGGTGGCGAGCTGGGATCGCACGAGCTGGCCACCAAGGTGGCTCTGCTGACGGGGTCGATGTCCACTGCGGCAAAGCGATCGGCCCTGCTCGATGCCGTGACAGGTGATGCCGGGATCGTCATCGGCACCCACGCTCTCATCGAGGATCGGGTCGAGTTTCTCGACCTCGCGATGGTCGTCGTGGACGAGCAGCACAGATTCGGTGTGGAGCAGCGAGATGCCCTGCGCGCGAAGGCTCGTGGAAACACCAGCCCGCATCTCCTCGTGATGACGGCGACACCGATTCCGCGCACGATCGCGATGTCGACACTGGGGGACCTGGAGACGTCGGTACTGACGGAGCTTCCGCGCGGCAGGTCGCCGATCGTCAGCAACGTCGTCCCGGCCAGATCCAAACCGGGGTGGGTGGATCGAGCCTGGCAACGGATTCACGAGGAGGTCGCGGCGGGCCGGCAGGCCTACGTGGTCTGTTCTCGTATCGGTGACGGCGAGGATGCGGACACGGGGAAGAAGAGCGGAGCGGCGAAGAAGGCTGCGCCGAAAGTGGAGGACGGGCCGGAGACCACGGCTGCCGTGGATCTCTACGAGACGCTCTCCGCCGGTCCGATGGCCGATCTTCGTGTGGGGCTTCTGCACGGGCGACTGTCCGGTGATGACAAGGACATCACGATGTCGGAATTCAACGCGGGTGAGATCGACGTGCTCGTCTGCACGACGGTGGTCGAGGTGGGCGTGGATGTACCCAATGCCACGGTCATGGTGATCATGGATGCCGACCGCTTCGGCGTCAGCCAGCTCCACCAGTTGCGCGGCCGAATCGGCCGTGGCGGGCATCAGGGGCTGTGCATCATGATCAGCTGGCTCAGTCCGGGCGGTGGGTCGTTCGCTCGGCTCGAGGCTGTGGCCGCCACCAACGACGGGTTCGAGCTCGCCAAACTGGACCTGGCGACCCGCCGAGAAGGTGACGTGTTGGGAGCCGCGCAGTCGGGCACGGTGACCGGACTTCGGTTGCTCTCGTTCATCGACGACGAGGACATCATTTCCGACGCCCAGGATTGTGCCCGGTCGTTGTTCGCGCGGGACCCGTCTCTGGCCGACAATCCCGGCATCGCGTCGATGATGCGTTCGGCGTGGCGATCCGACAGAATCGACTACCTCGACAAGTCCTGACCCCGTCGCAGTCCGCACTGCACCGTTTCAGTAGCCGAAATTGAACAAAAGTTCCCGCATCGTGGGATCAGTACGCCTCCGGGGCTCTGTCTGCCGGGTAAGTTGAGCCAATGTTCTCCAAAGTTTTGGTTGCCAACCGCGGCGAGATCGCTATCCGCGCCTTCCGTGCGTCCTACGAACTCGGTGCCTCGACGGTGGCGGTGTTCCCGTTCGAGGATCGAAACTCGGTGCACCGAACGAAGGCCGACGAGGCTTATCAGATCGGGGAGAAGGGCCATCCCGTTCGGGCGTATCTCTCGGTCGACGAGATCGTCGCCGCCGCCAAGCGTAGCGGTGCCGATGCTGTGTACCCCGGTTACGGATTCCTTTCCGAGAACCCGGATCTCGCCGCCGCGTGTGTGGAGGCGGGCATCACGTTCGTCGGGCCCTCCGCCGATGTCCTCGAGCTGACCGGTAACAAGGCGCGTGCGATCGCCGCTGCGCAGGCCGCGGGACTACCGGTGTTGGCGTCGTCGGAACCGTCGTCCGATATCGACGAATTGGTCGCGGCATCGGAATCGATGACTTTCCCGCTGTTCGTCAAGGCCGTGGCAGGTGGCGGTGGTCGCGGAATGCGCCGCGTGGCCGAGCCCGAGCAACTACGCGAGTCCATCGAAGCTGCTGCGCGCGAAGCGGAGTCGGCGTTCGGCGATGCGACCGTGTTCCTCGAGCAGGCAGTGATCGACCCCCGTCATATCGAGGTACAGATCCTTGCCGACGGCCAAGGCAACGTCGTCCATCTCTTCGAGCGCGATTGCAGTGTGCAGCGTCGACACCAGAAGGTGATCGAGTTGGCACCGGCGCCCAACCTTCCTCAGGAATTACGCGAGAAGATCTGCGCCGACGCCGTGGCGTTCGCCAAGCAGATCGGCTATTCCTGCGCCGGTACCGTCGAGTTCCTTCTCGATACCCGCGGCAATCACGTCTTCATCGAGATGAATCCGCGAATTCAGGTGGAGCACACAGTCACCGAAGAGGTGACCGATGTGGACCTGGTGCAGTCGCAGTTGCGTATCGCCTCCGGTGAGACGTTGGCGGACCTGGGATTGCAGCAGGAGAACATCGTGTTGCGCGGTGCAGCGTTGCAATGCCGCATCACCACGGAGGATCCCGCCAACGGATTCCGGCCCGACGTCGGCCGCATCACTGCCTACCGCACCCCGGGCGGTGCCGGCGTGCGCCTCGACGGTGGCACGACGTTGGGTGCCGAGGTCGGTGCCTACTTCGACTCGATGCTCGTCAAGCTCACCTGTCGCGGCCGTGATTTCGACACTGCCGTGGCGCGTGCCCGACGTGCGGTGGCGGAGTTCAGAATTCGCGGTGTCGCGACGAACATCCCGTTCCTGCAGGCGGTTCTGGTCGACCCCGATTTCACCGCAGGACGCGTCACCACCTCCTTCATCGAGGAACGTCCGGAACTGCTGACGTCGCGTTCCTCGGGTGACCGTGGCACCAAAATTCTGACCTACCTGGCCGACGTGACGGTCAACAAGCCGCACGGGGAACGTCCCTCGCCGGTGTACCCGCACGACAAGCTGCCCGACATAGACTTCTCGGCTCCCATTCCCGACGGCTCCCGGCAACGGCTGCTGGCGCTCGGGCCGGAGGGGTTCGCCCGCGATCTGCGCAATCAGAAGGCGCTCGGTGTCACCGACACCACGTTCCGTGATGCCCATCAGTCGTTGTTGGCAACGCGTGTGCGCACCAGTGGTCTGCTCGGCGTAGCGCCGTACGTGGCGCGAACGACGCCGCAGTTGCTCTCGATCGAGGCCTGGGGAGGGGCGACGTACGACGTGGCGTTGCGCTTCCTGCACGAGGATCCGTGGGAGCGGTTGGCGAGCTTGCGAGAAGCCGTGCCCAACATCGCGATTCAGATGTTGCTGCGCGGCAGGAACACCGTCGGATACACCCCGTACCCGGAGAAGGTCACCCGTAGCTTCGTCGCCGAGGCCACCGACACCGGAATCGACATCTTCCGTATCTTCGATGCGCTCAACAACGTCGATCAGATGCGTCCGGCGATCGATGCAGTGCGCGAAACCGGTACGGCCATCGCAGAAGTGGCCCTGAGTTACACCGGCGACCTGTCGAATCCGAACGAGAACCTGTACACGCTCGACTACTACCTGAAGTTGGCCGAGCAGATCGTCGATGCCGGCGCGCACGTGCTGGCCATCAAGGACATGGCGGGTCTGTTGCGTGCCCCCGCGGCCAAGACGCTGGTGACGGCGTTGCGGTCCAACTTCGATCTGCCGGTGCACGTGCACACCCACGACACTCCCGGCGGACAGCTCGCTACCTATCTCGCGGCCTGGGAAGCCGGAGCCGACGCGGTCGACGGTGCCTGTGCTGCGATGGCAGGAACCACCAGTCAGCCCGCGCTGTCGGCGATCGTCGCCGCGGCTGCGCACACCGAGCGCGACACCGGCCTCGATCTGCAGGCCGTCTGCGATCTCGAGCCGTACTGGGAGGCCGTGCGAAAGGTGTACGCGCCCTTCGAGTCCGGGCTGCCTGCACCGACCGGTCGCGTGTACACCCACGAGATTCCGGGCGGCCAGCTGTCGAACCTACGCCAACAGGCCATTTCGCTCGGTCTCGGTGATCGCTTCGAGACGGTCGAAGCCAATTACGCTGCGGCCGACCGCATGTTGGGTCGATTGACCAAGGTGACGCCGAGCTCGAAGGTCGTCGGCGATCTGGCTCTTGCGCTCGTGGGTGCCAATGCGTCCGCCGAGGAATTCGCCGAGGACCCCAGCCGGTACGACATTCCCGATTCCGTTGTCGGGTTCCTACGCGGCGATCTCGGAACACCCGCCGGCGGCTGGCCCGAGCCGCTGCGCACCAAGGCGCTCGAAGGCCGTGGTGCGGGCAAGCCGGTGACGCCGCTGACCGACGAGGACGAGAAGAACCTCGACGGGACGTCGGCGCAACGCCGTACCACTCTGAATCGGTTGCTCTTCCCCGGCCCCACAGCGGAACTCGAAGCTCATCGAGAGAAGTACGGCGACACCACCCGACTGTCTGCCAACCAGTTCTTCTACGGTCTGCGTCAGGGCGAGGAGCATCGAGTCACGCTCGAGAAGGGCGTCGAACTGCTCATCGGACTCGAAGCGATCTCCGACCCGGACGAACGCGGTATGCGCACCGTCATGTGCATCCTCAACGGGCAGCTACGTCCGGTGTCGGTGCGCGATCGGTCCATCGCGAGCGAAGCACCCACGGTCGAGAAGGCAGACCGCTCCAATTCCGGACACATTCCGGCTCCGTTCGCCGGGGTGGTCACGCTGGCGGTCGAGGAGGGCCAGAAGATCTCGGCCGGCGACACCATTGCCACGATCGAAGCGATGAAGATGGAGGCAGCGATCACCGCACCGCGGGGCGGCTCGGTCACTCGTCTGGCGATCTCGGGCGTTCAGCAGGTGGAGGGCGGCGATCTGCTCGTCGTCATCGGTGGGGGGTCGACGGGCGAAGAGGCCGGGAGCGAATGACCCGGATCGTCGCGGGCGTTGCCGGGGGTCGCCGATTGGCGGTCCCCGGCCAAGGCACCCGGCCCACGTCGGAGCGGGTTCGAGAGGCACTGTTCAGTGCGCTCGAAAGTCGGATGGAGCTCGACGGGGCCGCGGTGTTGGATCTGTTCGCAGGGTCGGGTGCGCTCGGACTCGAAGCACTCTCACGTGGGGCCGCGTCGGCGGTGCTGGTCGAATCCGATGCACGGGCGGCCGCGGTAGTGCGCAAGAACATCGAATCGGTCGGCCTGACCGGAGCTTCGGTCAAATGCGCGCCGGTGGCCTCGGTCCTGGCCGGCACCGCCGACGCGGCGTACGACCTGGTGTTGGCAGATCCGCCGTACGCCGTCACGGATACCGCCGTGGCAGGCCTCCTCGAGCGGCTCGTGAGCGGGGGATGGCTCTCGGTCGACGCGGTGGTCGTGCTCGAACGGTCGTCGCGTTCGCCGGAGACCGTATGGCCGACTGGGCTCGTGCCGGAGAAGTCGAAGAAGTACGGCGAGAGCCGAATCGAGATCGCAATCCGGTCAGGAGTGGAGCCTGCGGAATGACCGAAGTGGTCAGGAGTGGAGCCTGCGGAATGACCGGGTTGGGTCAGGAGTGGAGCCAGCGGAATGACCGAAGTGGTCAGGAGTGGAGCCAGCGGAATGAGCTGGCTGAGCTGATAGGTTCGCGGGCATGACTGGCGCACTGTGTCCTGGATCCTTCGACCCGGTGACCATCGGTCACCTGGATATCTTCGAGCGCGCGGCGGCCGCCTTCGACGAGGTGGTGGTGACGGTGATGGTGAACAAGAGCAAGAAGGGCATGTTCAGCGTCGAGGAGCGGATCGAGATGCTCGAGGTCGCGACCGAGCATCTGCCTAACGTTCGGGTCGGTTCGTGGTATGGCCTGCTGGTCGATTACGCACGGCAGGAGGGCTTTTCGGCGATCGTGAAGGGTCTTCGGAGTGCTGTCGACTTCGATTACGAGTTGCAGATGGCGCAGATGAACCGGACGCTGACCGGAGTGGACACGGTGTTCCTCCCTGCGAATCCGGCGCACAGTTTTCTGTCGAGCTCGTTGGTCAAGGAGGTGGCCACGTTCGGGGGAGACGTCACCGGTATGTTGCCGCCGTTCGTGCAGGACCGGTTGATGTCGCGTATCGCCGAGCGTGCCGCCCAGTAGTTCGATGGCGCAGTAGTTCGATGGCCCAGTAGTTCGAAAGGGCGCAGTAGTTCGAAAGGGCGACACACCGGGTGGGTATAGCGCAGACCGGCGTATCGGCGGGCAGACTGAACAGCGAAGAACTGTGGGTGTCGTCTGCGGAGCAGATGCGTTCGCGGTGGCAGATTCGACGATTGGGGTAACCGGTGTACCGCGTATTCGAGGCGCTCGACGAGCTCGTCGCCATTGTCGAGGAGGCGCGCGGCGTTCCGATGACTGCCGGGTGCGTCGTCCCTCGCGGCGATGTCCTGGAACTGCTCGACGACGTCCGTGACGCCATCCCCGGCGAGCTCGACGATGCGCAGGACGTGTTGGATCATCGCGACAAGCTGGTGGGTGATGCGCGGGCGACGGCGGAGAAGACCGTCACCAGTGCGAACGCCGAAGCTCAGGACACGGTGGAGAACGCACGCGACTCGGCGGACCGCATTCTCGCCGACGCCAAAGCCCAGGCCGATCGCATGGTGTCCGAAGCGTCGGCGCATGCCGATCAGCTCGTGGCCGATGCCGAAGCCGAGGCCGAGCGAACGGTTCTCGAAGGCCAGCGTGAGTACGAGGCGCTGACCGTTCGCGCTCGCACCGAGGCCGATCGGATGATCGAGTCCGGTACGGCGTCGTACGAGCGGTCGGTCGCAGACGGCACCGCCGAACAGAACCGGCTCGTCTCGGAGACGGAGGTCGTTCAGGCGGCCCACGCCGAGTCGGCTCGGGTGATCGACAGCGCACACGCCGAATCCGATCGGATGCGCAGCGAGTGCGACGTCTACGTCGACACCAAGCTTGCAGAGTTCGAGGAGTTCCTCAGCGGCACCATTCGGTCGGTGGGTCGCGGTCGGCAGCAGCTGCGCACCGGCTCGGGCGTCCCGGACTACGGCAACGAACCGTACGGTGACACCTCCTACGGAAGTGCAGACCAGGGACGTCGTAGTCGGCACTGACCCGTCACGATTTGCTCACGTATGCGCAGATGCGTATCGTTGTGTGGTTGCTTACCGACAGTAGGCACACCGACAGTAAGGAAGATCAGCCGTGCCCCCGCCCAAGAGAACGACGCGTCCCGAACTGGACGCAGGATTCGTTCTGGACATTCTCAACCTCGGTCGTCGACCCGGGTCGACGAAAACCATCGAGCGGACGGTTCCGGCTCCTTCCCGAATCGGCCTCGATGCCATCGCCATCGAAGCCGGTGTACCGGTTTCGCTCGATCTGCAGTTGCAGGCGGTATCCGAGGGCGTTCTCGTCACCGGTTCCGTGCGAGCTGCCACGGCCGGTGAGTGCACGCGCTGCCTCGACCCGGTCACTGGCAATGTCGACGTCTACCTCACCGAGCTGTTCGCTTACCCGAACAGCATCACCGAGGAGACCACGGATGCGGACGAGATTCACCGTATCGTCGACGACCTGATAGATCTCGAACCCGTCATCGTCGACGCGGTCGGTCTGGAGCTTCCACTCCACCCCGTCTGCAGTGACGAGTGCGAGGGATTGTGCCCAGAATGCGGCGTTCGCCTGGCGATTGCTGAATCCGGCCACAGTCACGATACAATTGATCCTCGCTGGGCTGGACTTGCAGCCAAATTTGGCGTGGATCCAGAACCGAGCACAGAACTTGTGAACAACGAAGCCGAGGAGAAGTAAGTGGCTGTCCCGAAGCGCAAAATGTCGCGTTCCAACACGAGGTCGCGTCGTGCACAGTGGAAAACCACTGCGCCCACCCTCGTGACGTGCCCCAACCGTGGTTGCGGCGAGAAGACGCTGCCCCACATCGCGTGCCCTTCGTGCGGTACCTACAAGGGCCGCCAGGTCGTCGCAGCGGTCTGATTCCCGCTCAGGTGACAAACGAAGTAGTGGACCGACACAACGGCGGGCCACAGAACAATAGCTCCACTGCCGTCAGCGGCGGGGACGACCGAGAGTCGCTCCTCGCCGCTATCGGTGTTTCTCTGTCCGAACCCTTGTTGACCCTCGCTCTGACGCACCGGTCGTTCGCCTACGAGCACGGTGGTCTGCCGACCAACGAACGGCTCGAGTTCTTGGGCGACTCCGTGCTCGGCTTGGCGGTCACCGAGCACCTGTACGCGGTGCACCCCACCAAGTCCGAAGGACAGCTGGCCAAGATCAGAGCCAGTGTGGTCAACATGCATGCGCTCGCCGAGGTGGCTCGTGATCTCGGTGACGGCGGCCTCGGTCGTCATCTGTTGCTGGGTAAGGGCGAAGAGCAGACCGGCGGGCGCGACAAGCCCAGCATCTTGGCCGACGGTATGGAGTCCTTGCTCGGTGCCATCCACCTGCAACACGGAATCGATGTTGCCCGCACCGTGGTTCTGACACTGTTCGCCGGCTTGCTCGATCGGGCTCCCAAGCTCGGTGCGGGTCTGGATTGGAAGACCAGCCTGCAGGAGTTGACTGCGGAACGTGCACTGGGTGTCCCCGCGTACGAGATCTCGTCCACCGGACCCGACCACGACAAGGAATTCACGGCCACTGTGCTCGTCGGCGGATTCCCGCGCGGCGTCGGGGTGGGCCGGTCGAAGAAGGAAGCCGAGCAGAAGGCTGCCAGCACGGCGTGGAACTCGTTGTCGGACAACGAGACTCCTGTCGTTGCCGACTCCGCATCCGACTCTTCCTGATGCCCGAACTGCCTGAGGTCGAGGTGGTCCGGCTCGGCCTGGAATCTCACGTGGTCGGCAAGACGGTGCGCTCGGTGGAGGTACTGCACCCTCGCGCCGTACGGCGACACGACCTCGGCGGCCTCGATCTGATCGGCCAATTGCAGGGTCAGCGCATCGCCTCGGCCCAGCGGCGTGGCAAGTATCTGTGGCTGGTGATGGAACCCGGAGATTTCGCGACCGTCGTCCACCTGGGTATGAGCGGGCAAATGCTCGTGCAGCCTCCCACTGTCCCGGACGAGAAGCACCTGAGAATTCGAGCTCGCCTGGACGACGGCAGCGACCTCCGCTTCGTCGACCAACGGACCTTCGGCGGTTGGGCACTCGCTCCGATCGTGACGGTGAACGGAACCCAGGTACCCGAACCGGTCGCGCACATCGCCCGCGATCCTATCGACCCACTGTTCGATGCCGAATCGGTGGTGAACGTGTTGCGCGGCAAGCACACCGAGATCAAGCGGGCACTGCTCGACCAGACCGTGCTGTCCGGTGTCGGCAACATATACGCAGACGAAGCGTTGTGGCGCGCGAAGATTCACGGCAATCGAATCGCAGAAACACTGACGCGTCCCGCGCTGCGGCGTCTGCTGACCGGGGTCCACGCGGTGATGGGGGAGGCCCTCGCTCAAGGCGGAACCTCCTTCGATGCGCTGTACGTCAACGTCAACGGGCAGTCCGGCTACTTCGACAGGTCGCTCGATGCCTACGGGCAGGAAGGACTGCCCTGTTCGAGGTGCGGCGCACCGATCCGGCGCGAAAAATTCATGAACCGCTCCTCGTTCAGCTGCCCCACCTGCCAGCCGCGGCCGCGACACCTCCGGACCTGACCTCATTCCGCAGGCTCCACTCCTGAACCGCCCGCCTAGTATTTCGGTCATGGCAGAACAGAGCACGCCGACCAACCTCTGGGTCGAGCGCACAGGCACACGTCGATACACCGGTCGCAGTTCGCGGGGAGCCGAGGTGCTCATCGGGTCCGAATCGGTCGAGGGTGTTTTCACTCCGGGGGAGCTGCTCAAGATCGCCCTCGCGGCGTGCACGGGCATGAGCTCCGACGTCCCGCTCTCTCGTCGACTCGGTGACGACTACTCCGCCACCGTCGAGGTGTCCGGGGCCGCCGACCGCGAGAACGAGCTCTATCCCGAGTTGAACGAGATCCTTCGAGTCGACCTCAGCGCGATGGACCCCGAGGCGCAGCAACGCCTGCTGACCGTCGTCGAGCGTGCCATCGACAAGGTGTGCACGGTCGGGCGGACCTTGAAGGCCGGAACGACGATCAACCTGGACATCGACGTGGACGCCTGATGAAGTCTCGGGCGATCCTCACCGCGGCGTTGCTCTGCGGCGCGTCGATCGCCGCGGCCCCGGCCGCACAGGCGTCGAGTGCGTGTACTCCGTGGTCGGTGAGCACAGTGGCGTCGGGATTCGGGATGCTCGAGAATCTGGAGTTCGACGGCCGCGGCTCGATGATCGTTTCCGAGACGTCGCCGATCGGACCGGGTGCTCTACGTAGCGTCGCGCCGAACGGAGACCGGGGCACTCTGGTGTCGGGCGTCGAGTCACCCGGCGGCTTGGTGCGGGACGGAGACACCCTGTACTTCACCACCGGAAACAGTGCGGCCGCAGGACTTTTCGATTCCTCGACCGGAACGATCGACGCGCTCGATCTCGATACCGGTGGTCGCTCGACGTACGCGTCGGGCCTGGCGATGCCCAGCGGACTGGCGAGATCGGAGACGGGTGATCTCTTCACCACCCGTAATCTGGGTGTCGCTGCAGGCCTGAGCCGGATCGCGACCGATCGCACCGTGTCGACGGTACGTACGGATCTGGGGTCTGCCAACGGGATTGCGATTGCGCGCGGAAAGATCTACGTGGGCAACACGTTCGATGTCGAGCCCGTCGTGTACGTCCTCGACGAGCAGGATCCGTCCGGTTCGGTCTCGCGTGTTCGCGTCGACGGATTCGGACCACTCACCATGTCGGACGACCTGACCGTGGGTGTCGACGGAATGATCTATCTCGCACAGAATCTCGCGGGACGAGTTATTCGCATCGACCCGACGTCGGGGTCGTCGTGTGCCGTGGCGACAGGTGTGCCGCTGACATCCGCGGTCGCGTTCGGCGGGGTGGGATTCGACCCGACGTCGTTGTACGCAACGAGTTTCGACGGATCCGTCCGAGAGTTGAGCCCGGCATGAACGACGAGCGTCTGACGGCGTGGGTGCACGGCCTGGTGCAGGGCGTCGGGTTTCGGTGGTGGACTCGATCGCGTGCTCTCGAACTCGGTCTCGTCGGTCATGCGACCAACCACGCCGACGGACGGGTGCTGGTGATCGCCGAGGGACCGCGCGATCGTCTCGACGCGCTTCTCGAACTGCTACGCGGCGGTGGAACCCCCGGCACGGTGACGCTCGTCGTCGAGAGTTGGGGGTCGGCCCGCGGTGATCTGAGCGGTTTCGTCGAGCGCTGACCTGCACTACCGGAGGCTGGGCGCGCGGGTGGGCACCTGGCCGGTAAAGTACGGACGCTATGTATCTGAAGAGTCTGACGCTCAAGGGCTTCAAGTCCTTCGCTTCGGCGACGACTCTTCGATTCGAGCCCGGTATCACCTGCGTGGTCGGACCGAACGGCTCCGGTAAATCGAATGTCGTGGACGCTCTGACCTGGGTGATGGGCGAGCAGGGTGCCAAAGCCCTGCGCGGCGGCAAGATGGAAGACGTCATCTTCGCGGGAACCTCGGGTCGAGCGCCGCTGGGTCGGGCCGAGGTGACGCTGACGATCGACAACTCCGACGGAGCGCTGCCGATCGACTACTCCGAGGTATCGATCACCCGCCGCATGTTTCGCGATGGTGCGGGCGAGTACGAAATCAACGGAAGCTCCTGCCGTTTGATGGACGTCCAGGAGCTGCTGAGCGACTCCGGTATCGGGCGCGAGATGCACGTGATCGTCGGGCAGGGCCGGCTGGCGGCGATTCTCGAATCCCGCCCAGAGGACCGGCGAGCATTCATCGAGGAAGCTGCCGGCGTTCTCAAGCACCGCAAACGCAAGGAAAAGGCGGTCCGCAAACTCGACGCGATGCAGGCCAATCTCGCGCGACTGACCGATCTGACGACCGAACTGCGTCGGCAACTCAAGCCGTTGGGTCGGCAGGCCGAGGTCGCACGTCGAGCGCAGACGGTGCAGGCGGACCTGCGCGACGCCCGCCTCCGGCTGGCGGCAGACGATTTGGTGGCCAGGCGAGAAGAATTCGCCAACCAGACGCAGGACGAGGAAGCGGCTCGCGAGCAGTATGCGATGGTGCAGGACGCCCTCGAGGCGGGGACCGTAGCCCTCGCCGAACACGAGCAAGCCGTGGCTCGCCTGACGCCCAGCGCCGAAGCCGCCGGGCAGACGTGGTTTCGACTTTCCGCGCTGGCCGAACGAGTCAACGCGACTGTTCGCATCGCGCACGAGCGGGCCCGGCACCTCGACTCCGTGCAGAGCGCCGGTCGAGGGCAGGACCCAGACGAGCTGGAGGCACAAGCCGAGCGGGTTGCCGAAGAAGAGATGGAACTCGTCGAAGCCGTGGAGATGGCGCGGGAAACCCTCGAAGCGGCCCGCGAACAGTTGGCCGAACGAGAGTCGGCGGCTGCGGCTGCGGAACGGGCGCACCTGGCGGCCGTGCGTGCGGTGGCCGATCGCAGGGAGGGCTTTGCACGCTTGTCCGGGCGGGTCGATACTTTCCGGACCAAGGTCGAATCGATCGACGCCGAGGTGGCACGCCTGTCGGTGGCCATCGACGAGGCCCGTGAACGGGGCGAGGCGGCCCAGCGCGAGTTCGAGAGCGTGCAGGACCAGGTCGGTACCCTCGACGCCAGCGAACTGAGCTTGGACACCCACTACGAGCGCGCAGTGGCTGCGCTACGTCATGCCGATGCGCGTGTCTCGGAATTGCAGGCAGAGGAACGCACCGCGGGTAAGCGGGTGGCGTCCTTCGAAGCGAGGATCGAGGCGCTGACGATGGGCCTCGAACGAAAAGACGGTGCCGGCTGGTTGGTGGAGAACGAACAGGACGGACTGTCGGGACTGCTGGCCGGGCACCTGACGGTCGAGCCGGGATACGAGATCGCGGTCGCAGTCGCGATGGGACCGGCGGCCGACGCTGCCCATGCAGAGTCCTTCGCCGCTGCCCGCGATGCAGTCCTGGCGCTCCGCGCCGCGGACGGTGGTCGCGCAGCCATAGTGCACAGCAGTTCCGTTGCAGTGCAACCACTCTCACGTCCCGAACTTCCTGATGGCGCGCGGTGGGTGCTCGATCTCATCGACTACCCGGACCGCCTGGCCGGTGCCATGACGGCATTGCTCGACGGCGTGGTTGCCGTCGACTCGCTCGACACCGCGCACCGACTCGTCTCCGACAACGGCCGACTGCGCGCGGTGACCAAGGACGGCGACGTCGTAGAACCCGGGTGGGTGACCGGAGGATCGGACCGACGGCCCAGCACGCTCGAAGTGCAATCCGCCATCGACACCTCGACCGTCGAGCTGGCTGCGGCCGTGCGCCGGGCCGAGGAACTCGATGCTGCGCTCTCCGGTGCACTCGCGGAACAGCGCGACCGACGTGAATCGGCGGAGCAGGCTCTGGCTGCCCTCAACGAATCCGATGCCGCTATGGCAGCTGTGTACGAGCAGCTGGGCAGGCTCGGTCAATTGGCGCGGTCTGCTCATGCCGAGTCGGCACGGTTGACGACGCAGCGTGATTCGGCAGAGACGAGTCGCGAGGAAGCGGTCGCTCGGCTGGCCGAGCTCGAAGACAGCCTGCGATCCGCCGAGGACGAACAATCCGGGTTCGTGGGAGACGGTGAGAGCGGCGACGCGGCCACCACGATGGAGCGTGAAATGGCGGCGGCCGCGCTCACCGAGGTTCGCGCCGTGGAAGTCGAAGCTCGGCTGAACGTGCGCACCGCGGAGGAGCGTGCGCAGTCGGTCCGGGGACGGGCAGATTCGCTACGCCGGGCGGCGCGAGCCGAGCGGGAGGCCAGAGCCAGGGCCGAGAGGGAGAGCGCGGCTCGGCGTCATGCTGCCGCGGTCGCTGCCGCAGTGGCGGAGTCGGGTGAAGAGCTCGCGACTCGTCTCGGGGCGGTCGTCGCTGCTGCCGCACGACGGCGCGACGAGCTCTCGGCCGAACGGACAACGCGCACAGCCGAACTCGACACGGTGAAGGAGCAGGTTCGGGCACTGCAGGGACAGTTGGCCTCGATCACCGACGCGGTGCACCGCGACGAGGTGGCGCGTGCCCAGGCCGCCCTGCGCATCGAGCAACTCGAGACGACCATTCTCGAACAGCACGGGATCGGGCTCGACGATCTGGTGGCGGAATACGGCCCCGACGTCCCGCTGCCTCCGACCGAACTCGAAATGGCCGAGTACGAGGCGGCCAAGGAACGCGGTGAGCAGGTGGTGGCACCCGCCCCGATGCCGTTCGACCGCGCCACTCAGCAGGCGCGTGTCAAACGCGCCGAACGGGATCTGGCCACGCTCGGCAAGGTGAACCCGCTGGCTCTGGAAGAGTTCGCGGCACTGGAAGAGCGATACAACTTTCTGTCCACCCAGCTCGAGGACGTCAAGTCCGCGCGCAAGGACCTGCTCGGGGTCGTCGCCGACGTGGACGACCGCATCCTGCAGGTGTTCACCGAGGCCTGGCTGGACGTCGAGCGTGAATTCACCGGTGTCTTCGCCAAACTGTTCCCCGGGGGCGAGGGACGGCTGATTCTGACCGACCCGTCGGACATGCTCACCACCGGAATCGAAGTGGAAGCACGGCCGCCCGGCAAGAAGGTCAAGCGGCTGTCGCTGCTGTCCGGCGGCGAGAAGTCGCTGACGGCCGTTGCGATGCTCGTGGCGATCTTCCGTGCTCGACCGTCGCCGTTCTACGTGATGGACGAGGTCGAAGCAGCGCTGGACGACACCAACCTGCGGCGACTCATCGGTTTGTTCGAGCAACTCCGCGAGAAGTCGCAACTGATCGTCATCACGCACCAGAAGCCGACGATGGAAGTGGCCGACGCCCTCTACGGCGTCAGTATGCGCGGTGACGGCATCACCACCGTCATCTCGCAGCGGCTCAATCGCGAGCGCGTCGCCGTCGATGCAGTCGAACCTGCCGTCGAGGCCGCCGAACCGGACGTGTCGGTGCCCAGCGACACCGATTCCGCGACGTGAGGCTGCGCTACTTCTCGGGGTAGAGCTGCTCGGCGTAGGAGGGCCCGTAGTACTCGCGGAGTTCTTCCACCGTTTCGGGTGCCTGCGGAATCAACGCTTTCGTCAAGGACGCGACATCGGGAATGGAGTCCGCATCCCACGTGTCCGGCTGCCACAACTTGGACCGCATGAATGCCTTGGCGCAGTGGTGGAACACCTGCTCGATGTCGACGACGAGGCACATGATGGGTCGGTGGCCCTTGACCTGCAGTTCGTCGAAGAACGGTGCGTCGGTCACCAGCGACGCGCGACCGTTGATGCGCAGGGTGTCGCCGCGCCCCGGCACGAAGAAGTTCAGGCCGACGAACGGATTCTCGAGAATGTTGCGGTAGCCGTCCATTCGACGATTACCGGGCCGTTCGGCCAGTGCGATCGTGGCCTCGTCGACGACGTGGACCAGGCTGCCGGGCGGATCACCCTTGGGGGAGACGTCGCACCGCCCGCTCGCGTCCGAGGTTCCCATCAGGCAGAAAGGCGAGGCCGCGAGCCAGTGCACGTCGAGTGGATGCAGGGTCCGGCGATCCTTGTTGGCCGCCCGGAAGCTGGGTTCGCCGAACATGGCGGTCAGTTGGTCGGCGTCGCGCACCGCGGTCCACGTCATGGCGACGATGCTATCGACACGACCCGGACGGCGGACAGTCCATTTCGGCGATGCACCACCGATGCGCTCGGTCGTGACCACCTGAGAGGATGGTCACGTGAGTAATCAAGCGTGGATCATCGTCGCGGCGATCGCTGCCGTCCTGCTCGTCGTCCTCGTCGCCGGGTTCGTTCTGTCCCGTCGCCGGAGAGTGTCCCTCAAGTCGGACGAGGCCGCCCGAATCGAGGACGCGGCCACCAAGGACAGATCCGGTGGCTACACCGCCGGCAGCGGTTTCTCGTTCAGTCAGGGCACTGCGACCGCCGAGCCCGTCCCGCCTGCCCCGAAGCCCGTCCCGCCTGCCCCGAAGCCTGTCGAGACCTTCCCGGTCGAGCCGACGCCGGTGCCACCCACCCACACTCGGGACGAGCCGGAGGTCCTCGACCCCGAGGTTCCGGTCGTCGAGCCTCAGGTGCCGGTTGTCGAGCCCGCCGAGCCGGCCGAGCCCACCGCGCCTGCGGTGCCGGAACCCGCCCCGGACGCCGAGGCACCTGCTCCTCGACTGGACACCATCGATCCGACCGAAGGTCGGTTGGACCGTCTTCGTGGACGTCTGGCTCGTTCCCAGTCCGCGGTGGGCAAGTCCCTGCTCGGATTGCTCGGCGGCGGAGACCTGGACGAGGACTCCTGGGAAGAAGTCGAGGACACGCTGCTGATCGCCGACATCGGCTCGGCCACGACGACGGAGATCATGCGCACGCTGCGCGAGCAGATGGCAGCTCGCAGTATTCGTACCGAAGCCGATGCGCGAGCCCTGCTGCGGGAAATTCTGGTGGCGCAACTGCATCCGGAGTTCGATCGTTCGATTCGCGCGCTTCCGCACGACGGCGCGCCTGCGGTGTTGTTGGTCGTCGGAGTCAACGGCACCGGCAAGACCACGACCACCGGCAAGCTCGCCCGTGTCCTGGTCGCGGACGGCCGGCGAGTGCTCCTCGGTGCGGCCGACACGTTCCGCGCTGCTGCCGCGGATCAGCTGCAGACCTGGGCCGAGCGAGTCGGTGCCGAAGTGGTGCGCGGTAAGGAAGCCGCCGACCCGGCCGCCGTTGCCTTCGACGCGGTGAGCAAGGGAATCGAGAACGGAGTCGACGTGGTGCTGGTCGACACCGCAGGTCGCCTGCATACGAAGTCCGGTCTGATGGACGAGCTGAGCAAGGTCAAGCGCGTCATCGAGAAGCGGGCCCACGTCGACGACGTGCTGCTCGTTCTGGATGCGACGGTCGGCCAGAACGGACTGACTCAGGCGCGCGTCTTCGCCGAGATCGTGGACATCACCGGTGTCGTGCTGACCAAGCTCGACGGAACCGCGAAGGGCGGCATCGTTTTTCAGGTACAGCGGGAACTCGGGGTACCCGTCAAGCTCGTCGGTCTCGGCGAAGGTGCCGACGATCTGGCTCCGTTCGAGCCAGGGGCGTTCGTCGACGCACTGCTCGGTTGATCGACCTCGCCGGGCTCCGGCGAACCGGGTAAAAAGCACAAACGCCAGCACGAAACCTTTTAGCAACAGAATTCGGTCATGCGTTCACATGCCCGAAACACCCGAGTGTCACGGATGAAACTTCGTGAAACCACTCTTCTTGCGTAACGGCGCGCCAACCGGTGTGCAGGAGAATGGAGGGTGTACGTGAGTCCCGAGGATATGTTGGCCAACTCCGGCAACGCCGCGTGGATGCTGATGGCAGCATCGCTGGTACTGCTGATGACGCCGGGCTTGGCGTTCTTCTACGGCGGTATGTCGCAGTCGAAGTCCGTGTTGAACATGATGATGATGTCGTTCGGAGCTATGGCCGTCGTCTCGATCATCTACTTCCTGTGGGGATGGTCGATGTCCTACGGCACCCAGGACATCGGCGGTGTCTTCGCCAACCCGTTCGAGTTCTTCGGACTCAAGGATTCGATCACCGACGCGGACGGCAACTACATCGCCGGCGCATGGGGTTACGCCAACGTCATCGACGTAGCGTTCCAGGTCACGTTCGCCATCATCACGGTCGCCCTGATCAGCGGCTCGATCGCCGGTCGAGTCAAGTACGGCACCTGGCTCGCCTTCGCAGGAATCTGGGTCACCCTCGCGTACTTCCCGCTGGCACACATGGTCTGGGGCGGTGGACTGCTGTCGGGCTCCGAGAAGGGCTTGGCTGCAAAGATTTTCGGAACGATGGTCAACGACGACGGTGACACCGTCGCCAACGTCGCACCGATCGACTTCGCCGGTGGAACCGTCGTGCACATCAACGCCGGTATCGCAGGCCTGATCCTGGCGATCATCATCGGCAAGCGAGCCGGATTCGGCAAGGTCGCCTACCGTCCGCACAACCTCCCGTTCGTCATGCTCGGCGCAGCGCTGCTGTGGTTCGGCTGGTTCGGATTCAACGCCGGTTCGGCATTCGCCGCCGACGGCATCGCAGGCGTGGCCTGGGTCAACACCACCGCGGCCACCGCAGCGGCCATCGCAGGCTGGCTCATCACCGAGCGCATCCGCGACGGACACGCAACCAGCCTCGGTGCCGCATCGGGCATTGTCGCAGGTCTGGTCGCCATCACCCCGGCCGCCGGTGCGCTCACCCCGGTCGGAGCCATGATCCTCGGCGTCATCGCCGGCGTGCTGTCGGCTCTCGCCGTCGGACTGAAGTTCAAGTTCGGCTACGACGACTCGCTCGACGTCGTCGGCGTCCACCTGGTCGCAGGCCTGTGGGGCACCATCGGAATCGGCTTCCTCGGATCCGAGACCGGCCTGTTCTACGGTGGTGACTACAAGCAGCTCGTCGTGCAGATCGTCATCGCGTTGTTCGCATTGGTCTTCACCGCAATCGTGACCGCGGTCATCGCCTTCGCTCTGAAGCCGCTGGGCTGGCGCGTGACGGACGAGGAAGAGGCGAACGGCATCGACGAGGCCGAGCACGCCGAGACTGCATATGATTTCGCCTGACAAGGTAGAGATAGAGATGAACGCTGCACCGTACGACAACGGGCACTCGAGGTCTTGTGAAGGGAAGCAAAAATGAAGCTGATCACGGCAATCGTCAAACCGTTCACCCTGGAGGACGTCAAGACGGGGCTGGAACAGGCCGGCGTGCTCGGAATGACCGTCAGTGAGGTTCAGGGCTACGGCCGCCAGAAGGGCCACACCGAGGTCTACCGAGGTGCGGAGTACTCGGTCGATTTCGTTCCGAAGGTGCGTGTCGAGGTAGTCGTCGACGACGCCGCAGTGGAGAAGGTCGTCGAGGTCATCGTCGAAGCAGCCCGCACCGGCAAGATCGGTGACGGCAAAGTGTGGGTTTCCCCGGTGGATTCGGTCATCCGAGTCCGTACCGGAGAACGTGGCGCCGATGCGCTCTGACCCCACAGGGTCTCGGTCCGGGGGCCCCGGTTCTGGCGCACGCGCGCCAGAACCGGGGCCTTCGGTCTCTACGGGCTCCGCATCGAAGGGCACGAGCGATGCAGCTGCGGATCTCGCTCGGGCCAGAAAGCAACTGCTCGACGGCGGCACCCGCAACCGCCGCCTCGATGCGCCCTCGCTCAGGCAGGCGCTCGTCGATCTTCACGAGTTCTGGCTGACCACCAAGGGCGCAGAACTGGGCGTGAAGCCGGATTCCGGTTTCGCGATAGTCGCAGTAGGAGGTCTGGCGCGTCGCGAACTGCTGCCGTACTCCGACCTGGACTTGATTCTGTTGCACGACGATCTCGACCCCCGCATCGTGGCCGACGTCGCCGACAAGCTCTGGTATCCGTTGTGGGACGCCCACATCAAGCTCGATCACAGTGTGCGTACCGTGCCGCAGGCCCTGCAGGTTGCCGCGGCGGACATGACCGCAGCACTCGGCATGCTCGAAGCACGCCACATCGCCGGTGACGTGGAACTGAGCAACCTGTTGATCGGTGGCATACGTCGGCAGTGGCGCACCGGAATTCGCGGTCGCTTCGACGAGCTGATCGGCCAGACTCAGGGGCGCTGGGCACGAAGCGGCGAGATCGCACACCGTGCCGAACCCGACCTCAAGAGCGGCCGTGGCGGTCTGCGCGACGTGCAACTGCTCGACGCCCTGTCGATTGCTCAATTGACCGATGGCATGCCCGGGTTGGGACCCGAATCACCCGGCGGCGGTTTGGCATTCGCGCACGGGCGACTTCTCGACGTGCGTACCGAACTGCACCGGGTGGCCGGTCGTGCCCGAGATCAGCTGCGTGCGCAGGACGCCGACGAGATCGGTGCTGCGCTTCGCATCGGCGATCGGTTCGATCTCGCTCGTGTGCTCAGCGATTCGGCACGCACCATCAGCTACTCCGTCGATGTGGGTTTGCGTACCGCCGGCAATTCGCTTCCACGACGCGGTCTTTCGCGTCTACGTCGCGTACCCGTTCGCCGTCCGCTGGACGAGGGAGTCGTCGAGCACGCGGGTGAGGTGGTGCTGGCACGCGACGCACGACCGAACAAGGATCCGGGTCTGATCATGCGGGTTGCGGCAGCGTCGGCTCAGACCGGCATGCCGATGTCTGCCTCCACGCTCAACCGTCTGTCCGACAGCGCCCCCGAGCTCCGTGAGCCGTGGCCCAAGGAAGCACTCAACGATCTGTTGGTGCTGCTGGGATCCGGCCGCAAGGCCATCGCGGCCATCGAGGCGCTCGATCGAACCGGATTGTGGGGCAGGCTGATTCCGGAATGGGGTGCGGTTCGAGATCTGCCGCCTCGAGATGCGGTGCACACCTGGACGGTGGATCGACACCTGGTCGAAACTGCCGCGTACGCAAGTGCATTGACCACACGTGTCGCTCGTCCCGATCTGCTGGTGCTCGGCGCGCTCGTCCACGACATCGGAAAGGGACGCGGCGGCGACCACAGCGTCGTCGGTGCCGATCTCGCCGTTCAGATCGGTAACCGGCTCGGCTTGTGGCCCTCCGACGTGGCCCTGCTGACGGCAATGGTCCGCTATCACCTCCTGCTGCCGGAGACTGCCACCCGGCGCGATCTGGACGACCCGGCAACCGTGCAGACCGTCGTGGATGCGCTCGGTGCGGACACCGTTCTGCTGGAGCTTCTGCATGCACTCGCCGAGGCGGACTCTCTCGCGACCGGACCCGGGGTGTGGGGGGACTGGAAGGCGTCGCTGATCCGTGAACTCGTTCGTCGTTGTCGGCTGGTGATGGCGGGAGAGACTCTGCCGTCGCCGGATCCGCTCGACCCGGCGCACATCGAGTTGGCCTCGCGCGGGGGAGTGCACGTCGACATCACGCCCACCGACGGTCTGCACACCTTCGTCGTGACCGTGGTTGCACCCGACACTCCAGGACTGCTGTCCGATGCGGCCGGAGTGCTGGCACTGCATTCCTTACGGGTGCTGTCGGCCTCGCTCGGCAGTCACGACGGTTCGGCGATCAACTCGTTCGATGTCGCACCCTTGTTCGGTGCTCCGCCGCAAGCGGGGTTGATCCGGCAGGAGATCATCCGTGCGCAGGCGGGCGAGCTCGACCTCGTCGCCGTGCTCGACGCGAAGGAACGAGACGCCCGCGTCGAGACCTCGGACGAGGACGACGAGGAGTCGGCTGTGCCGGTCCTGTACGCCCAGGCTCCGCCTCGGGTGCTGTGGTTCGACGACAACGAACCGGGTCAGGTCGTGCTCGAACTGCGAGCCGAGGACCGCCTCGGCCTGCTGTGTCGATTGGCGAGCGCAATCGAGCAGCAGGGATTCGATATTCGCTGGGCGCGGGTATCGACGCTGGGTAGTTCTGTTGTCGATTCCTTCTGCATCGACTTGGCCGGTGCGGACAGTCGGGCTGTGCGCGAGGATCTCGAACGCGCGCTCCTCGCCGTCGTGCCATCGCCGGAACCGCCCAAACCCCCGGAAAAGCCCGAGGGCACTTGACCGTTGGTCGGAAGTTCGTCGGAAACCGACATGCCGTGGTGACATTTCACGAACTTCCGGCCGATGGGTTTACCCCCGAGACCGATTTGTTATGTTCGTCACCTGACGCAGCAGGCCCTTCGGGCCGAACTGCCGGCTCCGCTGCTCGAACGTCTCGTCGTTCCTGCAGGCTCCAATTCTGAGATTTCGAGAGGCGCGCACTGTGGGATCACACCGATGGTCGAACATCTACGTACCGGCCGAGACGGCATCGGGTACGCCCGGTGGCAAGCATCGCGCCGCGGAGGAAGTTCAGGACACCGGCAGGCGTGCGGCCACCATCGTCGCCGCAACCGGTGCCATCGTCGTCGGCGCGACCACCATGGGCGCGGGCACCGCAGGCGCGGCACCCGTCCCGGAACCGCCCGCGGCCGGATTCCCCTTCGCCGTCCCGGAGGGTGTGTTGCCTGCCGGATTCGAGCTGCCCCAGTTCGTGCCACCCCAGTTCGTGCCACCGCAGTTCGAGTTGCCGCAATTCGCGCCGCCTTTCGGTGCGCCGCCGCAGGCCGCACCGGACTTGGCTCCGGCCCCACAGACCGATCCTTCGGCAGTCCCGTCGGACGCCTCGACACAGGCACCGACTCCGGGACCGCTCGCCGCTCTCGGCCCCGAGGTGGACGCCGCGGCCCAGCAGTGGCTCGACGACGTCGGACTCGGTGGAACGGGTGCCGGGCCGGCGTCGCCGCTCGAGAGTTTGCGTTCGTTGAAGAAGGCGACGGTCCAGCCCGTCGCCGGAGTGTTGACGTCGAACTTCGGTTCGCGGTGGGGCACTCAGCACAGCGGGCTGGACATCGCCGCCCCGATCGGCACGCCCATCTACGCTGCAGCCGACGGCACGGTGTCCGATGCGGGACCGGCGTCCGGTTTCGGGCTCTGGGTCAAGGT
>CAFBLX010000013.1_pt1 | contig 23847 bp, 22 predicted proteins | sample 7268311 | NCBI WGS metagenome assembly CAFBLX01 (sample SAMEA6814046, study PRJEB35770) | freshwater metagenome | biome: Freshwater; feature: Freshwater reservoir; material: water | place: Czech Republic | collected 2017-05-23 | depth 30m m | reverse complement strand
GCCATTGCGTCGAACGCACGCGAGAGCGCTCGAACCTCGGGCGGACCGACGTGTGCGTCCGACTCGAGACGTGGCGCGTCGTCGAGAGGCCGGCGATCGTGAAAGGCGTCGCCGAACGATTGGACTCGCATCGACAACGACGTCAGTGGACGAACGACCCAGCGCGACAACGCAGCAGCGATCAGCGCCACCGTGGCCAAGATCAGCAGCGCACCGACAGCGATCACCGCCCACCCGATCGTGACATCCCGGCGGGCCGCGTCGGTGGAGGCTGCGATCACGACGGCACCGTCGACCTGCGTTCCCCCACCGATCGGTGCAGCCACCAGTACCGACGACGGCGACCACGGCGTCACACTCGACGGAAGGCCACCGCGTTGATTGCGTAGCGCACCGGCCACCGCCTGTTGCACGTCCGTACGCGTCGTATCCAGACCCGATGCAGCACGCACCGCTCCGGTGCGGTCGACCACCACGATCCCCTCGCCGTACAGATCGTTGTAGCGCTGCACCGACTCTCGGATTCGAGAATCACCCGACTCGTCCTCCCGGGAGCTCAGTTCCGCGAAATACGTTGCAGCGGCAGCTCGATTCTCACCGAATCGTTGGGCGCGTTCGCGACCCAGCAACAATCCCAGCGGAACCGACAGCGCGAGAACGACGACGGCCGAGTAGACCATCAGCACCACGAGAACCCGGCGCCGCACGTCAGCTGTCCCAGCGGTAGCCGAAGCCGCGGATCGTGGCGATGGTCCCGGGTCGGCCGAGCTTGGCACGCAACGTCGTCATGTGCACGTCGAGCGATCGCGAGATCGCCACGTACGCATCGCCCCAGATCGCATCCATCAGCTGTTCGCGGCTCACCGCTTCACCACGCCGAGTCGCCAGGTGCGCGAGCAGGTCGAACTCTTTGGTGGTCAGCCCGATGTCTCGCCCGTCGACTTCGACACTGCGCCCGACGAGATCGACGACCACGTCGCCCAACTCGAGCCGATCCACCGCCGCATCACTCGTTGCGCTCCGACGTCGCGCCGCCACTTCCAGCCTCGCGTGCAACTCCCCCAATCGAGCGGGCTTGACGACGTAGTCGTCCGCCCCCGCGCGCAGAGCTCGGACCACCGACCGCTCGTCGTCCCGCGCGGTCAGCACCACCACGGGCACCGAACTCAGGGTCCGCAGCTTACGAAGCGCCTCGAGGCCGTCCATGTCGGGCAGGCCGAGATCGAGGAGAACGACACCCATGCCGTGGTACCCGAGCAGTAGGTCGGCACCGCGGCGCATCCGGACAGGGTCGTGCCCCACCTCGGTCAGCGCATCCACCAACGCGTCGCCGACGCCGTCGTCGTCCTCCACCACCGCTATTCGCATCGCCTCGAGATTAGGCCACCATCCGCTCTCGCACGCTCGGCGACCGTTGGCCAGGCTTCGAATCAGGGTGATTCGAACCGTCGCTGCACGGACTCGGACGGGTTAGCTTCGGTAACGATGCTCGATTCGTGGTGGACGTCGGTCTGCCCAACAGTGAGGACAGTCGCACCGCATGGCGCTCAACAACGGAACTCTGATCCACCTGGTCGCACGAGAGGGAAAGCAGGACGAGGTCGCCGCGATCCTGGGCGAAGCACTCGGATCGGTGGCGCGGGATCCGCAGACCGCGACGTGGTACGCGTATCGAATCACCAACACCGAGTTCGGAATCTTCGGTTCGTCCGAAAGCAAGGCGCCCCTCGGCCAGGACGGCCATCCGGTGCTCACCCGACTGTCCGACGACCTGCTCGCGCACGCGCCGTCGATGCAGTCGTTCGACGTGCTCGCCTCCAAGGTCTGATGTCGACCGACCTGCGATGAGCAGCAGGTTCACCCCAGTACTCCGACCCGCTGATCGAAAGAGCCGAACATGAACGCAGGGCCCGACACCGCACGCAAGCAGCTGGTACTGAGCGCTTTCGACATGGCGTGCGTGGTGCACCAGAACCCCGGCATGTGGACCGACGCCGATGACCAGACTCACCGCTACACCGACATCGAGTACTGGGTGGAATTGGCCCAGACGCTGGAAGCGGCGGGTTTCGACATCCTCTTCCTGGCCGACGTCCTGGGGTTCTACGACGTGTACGGCGGCAACCGAGACGCCGCACTGCGTACCGCTGCGCAGGCACCCGTAGCCGATCCGCTGTTGACGATCTCGGCCATGGCCGCGGCGACGAAGACGCTGAGTTACGGTGCGACGGTCTCGTCCACCTACGAGCTGCCGTACAAGTTCGCCAAGACCATGACGACACTCGACCACCTCACCAAAGGCCGGGTGGCGTGGAACGTCGTGACGTCCTACCAGCAGAGCGCGGCAGTCAATCTCGGCCTGACGCAGCAGATCTCGCACGACGAGCGGTACGAGATCGCCGACGAGTTCATGGAGGTCTGCTACAAGCTGTGGGAGGGCTCGTGGGAAGAGGACGCGGTGGTGCGCGACCGCGCTCGTGGCGTCTACACCGAGCCGTCCAAGGTGCACGACATCGACCATGCCGGTAAGTACTTCACCGTTCCCGGTGCGCATCTGGGCGAACCGTCCCCGCAACGCACGCCGTTCCTGTTCCAGGCCGGGGCGTCGGCCCGGGGGCGCAAGTTCGCCGCCAAGCACGCCGAAGCGGTCTTCCTCGTCGGAGTCAACCCCCACGACGTTCGCCCCATCGTCGACCAGTACCGCATGTTGGCCGCCGAGCAGGGACGCGATCCGCGAAGCCTGAAGATCATCATGATGCTCACTCCCATCGTCGCCGAGACCGACGAGGCCGCGCACGAAAAACTGCTGCAGGTTCAGAAGCACGCCCAGGTCGACGCCGCTCTGGCACTGTGGGGCGGATGGACCGGAGTCGATCTCTCGGGAGCCGACCCCGACAAGCCGTTGGACCAGTTCCGAGGCGACGGCATCCGTGCGTTCAGCGACATGCTCACTCGGGTCGACAGCGAATTGGTATGGACACCACGCAAACTGGCGGAGTGGCTGTGCGTGGGCGGCATGAGCGCGAGCATCGTGGGCTCACCGAAGACGATCGTCGATCACTTCGAGGAGTGGATCGAGATCGCCGACGTCGACGGCTTCAACATCGCTCGCGTCACCAACTTCGAAACCTTCCGCGACTTCGGTGAATTGATCACCCCCGAACTCCGTCGCCGCGGATTGATTCCCGACACCAACCGAACCGAGGCCACCTCCCTGCGAGAACTGGTGCTGGGGCAGCCGCGTCTGCGTGACGACCATCCCGGCGCGGCCTTTCGGCCCGCCGCGACGACCGGCCCCCGTCCGGCCCCGCCGACGACCATTCGCGTCGCACCCCGCAACGTCGGACTCCTGGTCACCCTCACCGCGAAACCCGACACGGCAGACGCCCTGGAAAACTGGCTCACCGAGATGCACGCGCACGCAATCGACGAGCCGGGCACCACAACCTGGTACGCAATCAAGTTGAGCGAGCACACGTTCGCGATCTACGACACGTTTCCCGACGAGGACGGCCGACAGGACCACCTGCACGGCAGCATTGTGAAGTCCCTCCGCGAACGCCAGCAGGAGCTTCTGGCCGAGCCGCCGACCATCCGTCAGGTGGACCTGCTCGCAGTGAAATCCTTGTTGACGGTCTGATCGACGAACGTCAGCGGCTCATCTCACCTACTGTTCTTCGAGGGGGAGCACCGGGTTTCAGGGCCGCGGGTCTGCGGGGCGGCCGAACATAATTCGGTATCGCCCCAGCGCGCTCGTATGCCAGCCTGAAGCGATGGAATGGCAGGCTTTCGAATGCGTCGAGGAGTGGCGTCTTCCGTTCGTCCCGGACTCCGGTCACGGCGCACCCACTCGGATCGTCGACGCGTGCGGTGCCGTGGGGCGTGATCTGTACTGCCGCAAGCACGGCAGCGAACAGCACATCGAGCGGTCGGAATGGACGATCGCACTGATGGAGACCGGGCACTGCCATGTCGGGCTCGAACCCGTCCCGCATCACCGGAGGCCCGCCCTCGAGCAGTTCCGAGGCTTTTCGTTCGGCGCGTTGCATATCGATCAAACGCTCGCCGAGGCCACGGTCGTCGTTGCCGACTCGGTGCAGGGCGAACTCGCAGGCTATTACCCGTTCATCCAGTGGCCGATCCAGGAGAAGCGACTGCTCCTGCCGGTGGTGCGCGACGGAACGGCCGTGTGGCGGGACCCGCGGACCGACCTGACAGTTGCCGAGATCGGCCTGCTGACCGACTGACCACGAGATCCACAGCGCACCAGAGTCATTCGGTAGAGCTGGTACGCGAAACAGGCGGTATGGTCGCGACCAATCGATCGATCACCGAACGGACGACCTCCGGAGCCGGGGCGTGCGTCAGCAATCCCTCCACGACGAACGTCCCGATGCGCAGCATCGCATCGGCTTCGGACCCGGACAGTCCAGCCTTCTCGATATCGGAAGCGAACAACGATTCCGCGAAGTGGTGGAAACCGTTGTGCCAGTGTTCGATTGCTGCCGACTTGGCAACTCGGTCGTGCACCGTCGATACCAGAGGGCCCACCCTCTGCAGTTGCTCCACGAGCCAGACCAAACGGTCGGCCAGGGATCGATCCGCGACGGTCGCATAATCTGCCGCGTCCTCGGCCGCGATAGCGGTCAGCACTGCGACCAGGATGTCGTCCTTGTCGTCGAAGTACCAGTACACGGTGTTCGGGGTGATCCCGACAGCTTTCGCCAGACGGCTGATCGATGCGCGCTCGAAACCGTCGGATACGAACATCTCGCGGGCAGCGGCGACGATGTCGTCGCGCTTGCTCTCTCTGTCGTGTAGTCCGCGATTCTTGGGCATGTCCCGGAGTTTATCTTGAATGCCATTCAAGACACTGCTACCGTTCTTGATGACCGTTCAAGAGATGGAGACGTGGCAGATGTCGAACACCGGACGCACAGCCCTGATCACCGGCGCATCCGCAGGCATCGGCGCGGCCTTCGCCCGTCACCTCGCCGCCGAGGGACACAACCTCGTTCTGGTAGCCCGTCGCGAGGATCGGTTGACTGCACTGGCAGACGAGCTCACCACGCGCCACAGCGTGCGGTGCGACGTGGTGGCCGCCGACCTGGCCGATCGCGACGCTCCCCGCGCGATCATGGAGCGCACGCGAGCCCTGGGTGTCGACATCGACATACTCGTCAACAATGCTGGAATGTCGGGGAATTCGAAGTTCGCCGACGCTCCATTCGAGTCGCTGGCCGCGGAGATCCAGGTGATGATCACGGCGGTGACCGAACTTGCTCACCTCACTGTTCCTGGCATGAAAGAGCGAGGATACGGACGCATCGTCAACCTCTCGTCGCTGGCGGCCCTCCTTCCGCCCGCAGCCAGTCTGCTGTACACCGGCATCAAGTCCTACGTACTCGACGTGTCGCAGTCACTCGACATGGAGCTGCGTCCCCACGGCATTCACGTCACCGCGCTCTGCCCGGGCTTCACGCACAGCGAGTTCCACGACGTCATGGGAACCAGGGAGGCGGCCACATCCAAGCTCCCCTCGATCCTGTGGCAGAACCCCGAGGACGTCGTTCGCGAGGGATGGCGCGCGGTCGAGAACGGCACTCCGGTGTGCGTGCCCGGGTTGGTCAACAAAGCGACTGCTGTTGCAGCCAAACCGATTCCGACACGTATCGGGTACTACCTCGGCCGGACACTCAACCCCTTCAAGTAGCGAGTCTCGATCCATACAGTCTTTGCTGAACAGAGGAACAATGGCATGATCACCGACGACCACACCGGTTTCACCCGTACCGAGACGTCATTCCACTCGAACGGAGTTCGTTGCGCCACTACGGTTTTCCGGCCACGCAGCCCGGCCTCCGACCGTCTGCCGGTGATTGTCATGGCCCACGGGTTCGGTAGTCCCCGAGCCATGCGCCTGTACGCCTACGCGGAGCGTTTCGTCGCGGCCGGTTACGTGGTGTGCGTCTTCGACTACCGGTTCTTCGGGGACAGCGAGGGCGAACCGCGCCAGTTGTTGGACGTGAACGAACAGCTCACCGACTGGCGAAACGCAGTCGACTTCGCTCGCGCATTAGACGGAGTCGACGACAATCGGGTCGTCGGCTGGGGGACGTCGTTCGCCGGTGGCCACGTACTGACGTTGGCGGGCAACGGGGTTCGATTCGCAGCCGTCATCGCCCAGGTACCTCACATCGACGGCATTGCTGCCGTTCGCGCAACCGGATTGCGACAGGCTGTGCGGCTGGCACCGGCCGCCATGTCCGACGCTGTGCGCGCTGCCCTCGGCCGATCGCCGCGCTACGTCGACAGCGTCGGACTACCCGGCCAACGAGCCGTGATGGTCTCGCCCGACGCGATGAAGGGGCGTGACCGTCTCGTCCTCGAGTCCGGACTGTCCGACGGCGACTACCCCGAAACCGTCGCTGCACGAATCCTTCTGAAAATCTGGCGCTACTCCCCCGGGAGAACGATGTCACGTATCGACTGCCCCACTTTGGTGCAGATTGCGTCCGAAGACACAGTGACCCCGGCGTCCGTCGCACAACGCGCCGCGGCGAAAGTTCGCGGTGCGACGGTTCGAACCTACGTAGGCGGTCATTTCGACCCGTACGTGGAGCCGCTGTTCTCCTCGGTGATCGGAGATCAGCTGGCCTTCCTCGTCGATACTGTGCCCGTGCAGCTCCGGGCTGTCCCCTCCGCCTGACCGCACGTTCGGTGCACCCCACAGTTCTCGGATTGGATCACCATGCCCGACGGCGCGAGCAGCTCCGAACTCTGGCTGTTGCGAACATATTTCGGTGAGGACGACGACGCAATCTGGACGTCCTTGACGGAGTCGGCGCGCAGCACACGATCTGCCGTCCCGGGTGCCGAGCTGGTCGTGTCGTCGGACCGAACACAGTGCCAGCAGCGTATTCGACGGGTCGTCGCACGACTGGCGACGCGCGCCGAGGCGAACGACGGACTGTATGTTGCGCTTGCCGACAAGCAAACGTTCGCGCGCCCGGATCGATCGCTGCTCACCATCGACTGTTCGGCGGTTCCGCGCAACGCCGAACGCATACCCTCGACTCGAATGACTCCGGACAGTGCCTTCCGGTTGGGCATCGACGGGCATGTACCGAAGCTCGAAGCGGCCCGGTTGTCGAAACCGAAACAGGCGACTACGTTTCACCACTCCGAGCCACTCGCCGCCGACCTCGCCGACCGTGTCGGGGAGGCAGTCCGAGCCAGTCTGCGCTGGCGATCGGACATGACACGAGACGGTTTCGGTGGGTAGACATCGGGACTCACCGGCAAGACGTGCGCCCACCGAGCGACCGGCCGGCATGCGGGCGAACGACGAGACACCCGACCCGCTGCTGCGGACGGGGGTTGTCGTTCAGACTCTGCTGTTCGGGCTGCTCGGCATCGGCACCACGTTCACGCAGGACGGCCCCACCGAAGGACTCGGCACCGTACTGACCTACGCCGTGTGCATCAGCACGATTCCCGTCGCCCGGATCATGAGCAAAGCCGAATTCGGGATGGACTGGTGGTCTCGCCGCGCACCCGTCAACAACTGGTTCGTCGTGTATTGCGAACTCGGTGTCACCGTGGTGACGGCAACCTACGCTGATCCTCTAGCAGCGCTTCAGGGTGCGATGCTTCTCGCACTGGTCGGTGCGTACGCCGCGCACTTCGCTCGACCGAAAGTGATCTGGTTCCACGTCGGGTGGAGCACGGTGTACATGCTCGTACTCGGATCTTCAGCGCTGGCGAAGACCCCTACCGACGCCGTATCGGTCGTCCTCCGAGTCGTCGTGGCCATCACGGTGATCAACGGCGCTGTCACGCTGCTGTCGGCGTTCTCACGAGCAGTACTCCACTCCTCTCGGGTTCATCTGTCCGACGCGATGACCGACCCACTGACCGGAGTGCTGAACCGGCGAGGCCTGGAAGCCAGAGCAGTCGGTGCCGGCAACGACCCCGTTCGTCCGGCCTTGTTGCTGATCGATATCGACCACTTCAAAGCCGTCAACGACCACCACGGCCACTCCGCGGGCGATGTCGCGTTGAGGCTGACGGCAATGCGATTGACCATGAGCGCCGGCCGACACGCGACGGTCTCACGACTGGGCGGCGACGAATTCGTCGTCCTCGTCCCGGATCCGACGCCGACGCTCGGCGAATTCGCCGAGCGCCTTCGACAGGCCGTCCATAACGTCGCAGACGACATCCCGATCACCGTCAGCGTCGGTGCCGCACTGCCACAGGTGGATCCACGCTCCACCCGCACCGTGTTCGACCGAACACTCGCCGCCGCCGACGAGGCTTTGTATCGCGCGAAACGCAACGGCCGCAATTGCGTCGCTCTTGCGCGTCCGCCCGGCGACATCGTTCACTGACGACGGCGCACTGCCTCTTGGTTTTGCCGGGTTTCGCGACGACGAAGGCGGGAACTCGGTTGTATGCCGCCCAACTCACTCTGGCTCGACCGACCCGACCGCACGCCCTACCGCGCGATCGATTTCAGACAGAAGTACGACACCGTGGTCATCGGGGCCGGACTCACAGGTTTGGTCACCGCCCTGCTGTTCGCACGAGCCGGAGAACGCGTCGCGGTGCTCGAAGCCCGCACGATCGGTGCCGTCGCGACGGGAAACACGACAGCCAAGATCAGTGTTCTGCAGGGCACGAAGCTGTCGTCGATAGCGTCGAAACATTCGCACCAGCAGGTGCGGCGTTACGTGCAGGGCAACACTGCTGGGCAGCAATGGCTGCTCGAATACTGCGCGGAGCGGGGTATAGCGGTCCAACGCGAGACGGCGTACACGTACGCCACGACCAGCTCCGGTCTCACCGCCGTTCGCGATGAATTGCGCGTCGCTCTCGGTGCCGGACTGAACGCCTCCTACGGCACCGACACCGAACTTCCCTTCGATGTCGCCGGTGCCGTGTCTGTTCCGGACCAAGCTCAATTCGATCCGATGGACGCCCTCATTGCCCTGGCCGAGGACGCCTCGAGCGCGGGTGCGGACATCACCGAAGGCACCCGAGCACTCGGTGTGAGACGAAGGCTTCGTCACGTCGACGTCAAGACTGATCAGGGTCCACTCCGCGGGTCGCGGGTCGTCTTGGCCACTGGCACACCCATTCTCGATCGCGGTGCATTCTTCGCTCGAATGGAACCGATGCGGTCGTATGCCGCCGCGTACGAGATCGACGGCGACGTTCCACGCGGAATGTACCTCTCGGCCGACTCCCCCAGCCGATCGATCCGGTACGCGCCCACCCCGGCCGGCGATCTACTCCTCATCGGTGGAAACGATCACGTCGTCGGGCGCGAGTCTTCTCCGCAGGCACAGGTGAACGACCTCGACGAATGGACCGCAGAGAACTTCCCCGGAGCCCGACGACGATACAGATGGTCCGCGCAGGACTACGGGTCGATCGACGCGCTGCCGTACGCCGGACCACTGCTGCCCGGCGACGATCGCATCTGGGTCGCCACCGGGTACGACAAATGGGGAATGACGAACGCCGCGGCGTCCGCGCTCGTTCTTGCACAGCGGGCGTTCGGCGGTCGAACCGACTGGGCCGGCGCGTACGACAGCTGGAATCTGCGCCAACTCACCGGCATCGTCGACGCGATCCGTATCAATGCCAACGTGGGACTGAACATGACGAAAGGATGGGCGAAGCCGATCACCGGGGGCTCGAAAACCCCACTGGTCGAGGGTCAGGGCCACGTCGAGCCCGGCATCGCACCGAAGGCTGTCTGCACCGTCGACGGCGTCACCCACCGCGTGTCTGCGGTGTGCCCGCACCTCGGCGGCATCGTGGCGTGGAACGATGCCGAAAAGTCTTGGGACTGCCCGCTGCACGGTTCGCGTTTCGCTGCCGACGGCTCCGTGTTGGAGGGTCCCGTCACGTCGGGTCTGAATCCGTTGTCCTGACCCTTTCATATGTCGACAGGCGGCGTCTCGCTACCGCACTATCGGCATGACCTGACGCACCTTCGGATCCCGTAGGTACAGCGCACCCCATGCAAGAATCCCGACGTAGACCGCGAACAGGACCGTGCTGAAGAGCGGCTTGTCGACCCGCCAGTTGGTGAGAACGGCACCACCGAGATAGCCGGTCAGGAGAACGGCACCCAGAAATGCGGTGCGCGGCACCACGTACAGCACCAAGCACACCAGTAGCACGACGCCGATGACGGGCGTCATCTCGTCGCGCAGCCCCAATTCCACCGTCGCGTCTTTCACCTGCTGCACATTCAGCAATTTGCCGACGATATCGAAGATCAGAAACAGCGCCAGCAGGCCGGTGAGGACCCAGCCGACGCGCGCAGCGGTACGTGACGTGGTTGCAGGAGTGGTCGTCGTGGTCATGATGTTCTCCGATGTTCGAGATGCACGATGTCGCCGGTATCGACTGCCGTCGGTACGGAAACTCACCGCGGCCCCGGATTCGGTGTCGATCGAACCACCGTCACGAGTCCACTCGAACCCGGTGACAGTAAAGTCGAAGAATGTCAGTGCGAGCAGGTGTTGTGGTCACGGGAACCGAGGTTCTTTCGGGTCGGGTGTCCGACAGGAACGGCCCATGGGTCGCCCAACGTCTCTTGGAACTGGGCGTCGACGTCGCCCACATCACCGTGTGCGGGGACAGGCCCGATGATCTCACCGCACAACTTCGCTTCCTCGCCGATCAGCGTATGGACCTCATCGTCACCACTGGCGGGTTGGGGCCGACCGCCGACGATCTCACGGTCGCGACCGTTGCCGCGCTGTACGGTCGAGAACTTCGGCTCGACGTCGAACTCGAGGAGCGCATCAACACAATCGTTCAGCGTTGGCGGAGTCGCCTGAGTTCCTCGCCCGATTCGGAGCCCCTTCTCGCGGGCATCCGCAAACAAGCCATGGTTCCGGAAGGCGCGCAGTCCATTTCGCCGACCGGCACTGCTCCCGGCGTCGCGATACCAGCGAGTGACTCCGGGATGCTGCCTGCGGTTCTGATTCTGCCGGGCCCACCGCGCGAACTACAGGCCATGTGGCCCGAAGCTGTCCAGACAGCGCCGGTCTCGCGAGTGTTGGCCAGGAGTACCGCGGTTCGCCAGGACACCATCCGCGCGTACGGTCTGTCGGAGGCCGACCTCGCGGCGACCTTACGAACAGCGGAGCGCGAGGTAGCGGGATTCGGCGACCTCGAGATCACCACCTGCCTGCGTCTCGGTGAACTCGAAATGGTGACGCGCTATCCAGAATCAGCGGCGGCCGCATACTCCGACGTCGCAGCACTTATCGAGAAACACTATCGCTCACAGGTCTTTTCGACCGACGGATCCACTATCGACGACATCGTGGCGCGTCGCTTGACGGGCCGTCGCATCGCAACGGCAGAATCGTGCACGGGCGGCATGATCGCCGCGCGTCTCACCGACCGTGCCGGGTCGTCGGCATATGTGATCGGCGCGGTGGTGTCGTACGCAAACGAAGCGAAGACCGAGCTTCTCGGTGTTCCAGCCGAGGTCATCGAGCAGCACGGAGCCGTGAGCGAACCGGTGGCTGCACTGATGGCGGAGGGCGCGTTGAACCGGGTGAGCGTCGACATCGCTGTCTCGACCAGTGGCATCGCGGGCCCCGGCGGTGGCACCGAACTCAAGCCCGTCGGCACCGTATGCTTCGCGATTGCCGTCCGCGATCAGCCGACCGTCACCCGGACACTTCGACTGCCCGGTGACAGGGCAAGTGTGCGTTCGCTTTCCACCACCGCAGCGATGCACATGCTCGCCGACGCCCTGGAGCCGACGGCCTGATTCTTGTGGTCAACGACCGACGATGGACTCCTCGATCGTCTTCGCCACCAGTGCCGCATCGTCGATCATCGGCACATGGCCGACGTTTGCCAGCGGGACGAAATGCGCCCCGGGTAGCCTCTGACGGGCCGCAGGGACGAAATGTTCGGGCGGGAAGATGCGGTCTCCACTCGACCACGCCACGGTGACGGGGCATGGCATTTCGGTGAACGGTGCCACGCTCTCGCGGGTGTTCAACAGGTCGTGAGCCGCATCGCATCCGACGAGGTCTTCGAATGATGCGGCAGCCTGCTGGTGCGTCATCTGCTTGCCGCGCAACGCAATATCACGCATGGCGAGCTGGCGAACGAACCCGAACCTCATCAGCGGCGGCATCAGTGAGCTGGTGGCGTCGGCCAGCTTCTTGGTTCGGATCAACGTCGCCCGACTTTTACCCGGATCGGCGTCGGGCTCCCAGAAACCGGCGGGCGAGAGCGCGCACACCGAACGGGCCCGGCCTCTGCGAGCGAGCTCGATACCCATCCACCCTCCCATCGAATTGCCCGCGATGTGCACGGTGTCGAGACCACGATCATCGAGCAGCTGCTCTGTCACATCGGTCAGAGCACCGATGCTCGCGTGATCGAGACGACGTCCACCGCGATGACCCGCTGCGGTCGGGACGAGGAGGTCGTAGTTCCTCGCGAGCAGTGGTGCGACGGTGTCCCACGCTCGAGCCGACATCGTCACTCCGTGCAGCAACAGAAGTGGAGGTTTGGTGCTCATCGTTCTTCTCATTTCCTGAGGTGGCACGTCTGTCGGCGCAGTCGTCCGAACACCGGTGAACTGCCTGAGCCCGACAGGCTACGTCACCCGGGTACCGGATTCCGTGCACTCGAAGCGATCGCGGCACGGGAGAACCGCCCAGACGGTGCAATCACCGATAACCGGCTCACCAGCTGACGGTTCCGTGGCGGTCGATGAACCGCCCGGATCCGTGGCCGGGCCCTTCGGTGGCGAGCTGCACGATGGCGTCGGTCCCCTCGGTGACGGTCTGCGGCCCGCTGTTTCCGTTGAATTCGGTTGCGGTGTAGCCCGGATCGGCGGCATTGATGCGAATGTCGCTCAGGCCCTTGGCATACTGCGTCGTCAACATCGTGACAGCCGACTTCGAAGCGGTGTAGGCCGGAGCAATCACGCTGGATTCGACGCGAGACGAATCGTGTGTCGCCGCGAACGAACCCATTCCACTGCTGACGTTGACGATGACGGGATCGGTGGAGCGGCGCAGTAGTGGAAGGAATGCTGTTGTGGTGCGGACGATTCCGAGGACGTTGACATCGAGTACCGACTGCACATCCTCGGCGGTCAGTTCTTCGACGGCGCTGTGCGGTCCGGGAATGCCCGCGTTGTTGATCAGTACGTCGACAACCCCCTCCTGCCGTTCCACGTCCGCCGCTGCCGATGCGACGGATTCGGCATCGGTGACGTCGATCCGAACGAACCGAGCACCCAACGCTGCTGCGGCATTCCTACCCCGCTCGGCGTCACGTGCTCCGAGGATCACGGTGTGGCCCTGATCGATCAGTCGGCGCGCGGTTTCGTAACCGAGGCCCTTGTTTGCTCCGGTGATGAATGTGATGGTCATGCCCCCAGTGTTCAGGTCGACCGGCGCGTGTTCCAGGCACGCCTGGACGGTAGGACAATCGGTACCACCCTCACACCCGCTCGAAGAGTGACAATGGAGTCGTGACCTCGACAACGGACGGACTCGGCGCGACGATCAGATCGTGGCGTGATCGACTCTCACCCGATGCTGTCGGACTGACGACCGGACGATCTCGACGGGCCACGGGGCTCCGACGCGAAGACCTCGCCGATCTCGCGGGCATTTCCGTGGACTACGTCGTGCGGCTCGAACAGGGACGAGCGACGACACCGTCGGTGCAGGTGGTGTCGTCCTTGGCGCGGGCTCTTCAGCTGACTCTTCCCGAGCGAGACCATCTCTACCGCTTGGCCGGCCACATTCCGCCGGTCGACGGGACTATCTCCGACCACATCCCGCCTGGGGTCAGGCGGGTTGTCGGCCGACTCTACGAGGGTGCGGTTGCCGTCTTCGCCGCCGATTGGCAACTGCTCTGGTGGAACCGGAGTTGGGCTGCGCTGGTCGGTGATCCGTCGACCGTCTCGTACTCCAAGAGAAACTTCGCTCGTGACTGTTTCCCCGTCGGCACGGATGCACCCGGAATGTCCGCATGGCCGGTGACGCCGTCCGGCGGCGACGGGTCGGTCCGCGCGGCAGTCGTTTCAGACCTTCGGCGGGCCACCGGGCGGTTTCCCCGAGACTCGAGACTGAGAGGTCTGATCGAAGAATTACGCACCGGCAGTACAGAATTCGAGTCTCTGTGGTCGGTCGGTGCTGTCGGTTCACATCGCGAGGATCACAAAGTGGTCCACCATCCGACCGTCGGACCGATCACCGTCGACTGCGACGTACTCACCGACGGAGACGCGGAGCTGAAAATCGTCATCATGACAGCCGCCCCCGGATCGGAAGACGAAACGAAACTCCGGTTGGCCGCCGTTTCCGGGTCCGTCGACCAGCTGCGGTTGCCAGTGCAGTAGCGGCCAGTCGAGTGCGTCAGCGACTGCTCTGCTATCCGACGATGCCGCGGAGGAACTCGATCCTGAGCCGGTTGTACTCCTCGGTCCACTGCGAGCCCGTGGTCATGAACGCATGCGGGAGGGCCGCCTCGTTCTTGCTGTACAGATTCAAGCGATTGGCAACGCCCATTCTGTCCAGCTTCGCGCTCAGTTCGGCCGCCTGATCGGGGAACGTGCCGGTGTTTCCGTCGGCGATGAAGCTCGGCGGGAAGTCGGAGGTGGCGTTCTTCGTGACGTTTGCGCGCGCCAGCCAATCGGCATCGGTGGTGTCGAGGTAGCTGCGCGCACCTATGTCATACAGAAAGCCGTTCGACGGACTCGGAGATTGCGGCGAGCCGGCCCGCCCCACATCGAGGACTGCACTGTCGAACACCAAGGCCTTCAGAGCGCTTCGATCCATCGTGGGTTCGATGCCCAGCGCACGTGCGTAGTCGGGGTTGGTCCGAACATTGGCGTAGCTACCCACGATCTGACCACCCGCGCTGCTTCCGGCGAGCACGACGCGGCTCATGTCCAAGCCGTATCGGTCGGCGTTCGTTTCCAAGAACTGTAGAGCCTCACCCAGCTGGATCGTCTGTGTGGGAAAACGGTATTCCGGTGCGAAGGCATAATTCACCGACACCAGGTTGAAACCGGCAACGAGTACGGGGCCCGCCCCCGACGCGAAGTACGGGTTGTCCGTCCCGAGTTCGGAATCACCGTCTGCCTTGTCCCCCGCTATCCATCCCCCGCCGTGCACCATGACGTACGTGGGACGGCTGACCGACGGATCGTTGTCGGCGATGTAGATGTCGAGAAACGAATTGGGAAGCGTCGAGCCGTATTCGATGTCACTGGTGCGACCTGCCCCGTTCGCTACCGACGTCGCTGTCGGCCCGGCAGGAGCGAAAGAATTGCTGTCCCCCAGGGCCTGCAGCGCTCGAACCAGCGGTGCCGGACTGGCGGCCGTAATGATCGTCACTGCGGAAACCACCAACGCAATCGAGGCCGCGAGGCCGGCCGGTACGGCGAGAATCACCCGGCGAGTGCTACCCGAGGAGCCCGCCCACGCCGATCCGAGCAGAAAGAACCCGAGCGCAGTCCCCGCAGTTGCGCTCACGACCCACAGCGCGTGAAAGGGCGTCACCAACCAGGCGACCTGAGCGACCACGGTCACTGCACCGAGCGAAGTTCCTACGGCTACATGCTTTCTGGCATCGGACGCGACGAGACAGGTGGCCACGACGGCCACGACGACGACCCAGAATCCCACCGCGAACTGCTGACGGATCAGAAGACACTGGAGCCACGCGAGTGCAACACCGATACCACCGGTCATCACGAGTGCCGTTGTCGACGTTCTCGTTCGGCGGCCTTCGCCGATTTCGCTCACCTTCGCTACGCCGTGGACGTGTGACGTTGCCTGTGCAACTCACGGACAGCGTCGCTGAACTCGGCGACCGGCCCGTCGACCACTGCTCCCGGCACGACCTGTGTGATGGTGAGCGGCGTGATCGCGAGCGGCGCAGCACCGAATTCTTCCAGCCACGTGAGCAATTGGGCTGTCGAGGTGGCGTAGACGATACGTCCGAGCCCAACGATTCCGTGGCTCGCCGCGCACATCGCACAGTGCTCACCGGAGGTGTATACCGTCGACGATCGTCGCTCACTGGGGTTCAGATTGGTCGCAGCCCACCGTGACAGAGCGATCTCGGGGTGCTGGGTGGGATCGTGTCGATCGCCGACGCGATTGCGGTCCTCCGCAAGCGCTTCACCGCTACCCGACACCAGCACCGAACCGAACGGATCGTTGCCCGTACGCACTGCGGCCGCCGCCAGATCCACAGCACGCGCCAGAAATGCACGGTCGTCGGCGGAAATACTCATGCCGCACCACATGGTGCGTCGACGATAGAAGTGTCCACACCTCGACCGTACCGGTACGAAGCACAGCGAACTCCACATCGATCCCGCGCGCTCCCGCCGAAACGCAGGTAGCCGACACCGTCACCCGACTTGTCAGACTCCCGACAACGAGCGCACAATTCTTCACCATGGCACTGATCTCGAAGGGCTTCGTGGGCCGACGGCGCGGCGACGACGGGCGCACTCCCCCCGGTCAGTATCTGACCAAGGACTTTCCCGTCCTCGCGATCGGGCCTGCGCCCGTGGTCGCGACCGACGCCTGGTCGTTCTCGGTCACCACCGAACGGGGCGACACCCGCAGTTGGACCTGGGACGAATTCGCGGCACTTCCACACGAGACTCCGACCGTCGACATTCACTGCGTCACCAAGTGGTCGAAGCTCGACACCACATGGAAGGGCGTGAGCCTGGACGTTCTGCTGGACGGTCTCGACACCGATGCCGGGTACGTCGTGGTGCACGGCTTCGACGGTTACACCACCAATCTCCCCCTCGAAGACCTCCGGGACGGGAAGGCCTGGCTGGTCACCGAGTTCGACGGCGCTCCCCTGACTCGCGAACACGGCGGTCCCGCAAGGCTTCTCGTTCCGCATCTGTATTTCTGGAAATCGGCGAAGTGGATCTCGCGCATCGAGCTCACCCTGGAGAACGAACAAGGTTTCTGGGAGCGCGGTGGGTACCACGACTACGGCGACCCGTGGCGCGAGCAGCGCTACCAGGGCGACTGACGTGGCTGTGACGGCCGGAGCGAAACCCTGGCTCGTCGCCACGGTGGCGGCCGTGCGGCGTGAGACACCCACTGCGTCCACCCTTGTTCTCGACGTCGACGGTTGGCCCGGCCATCTCGCCGGGCAGCACGTGGACGTCAAGCTCACTGCCGAGGACGGCTACAGCGCACAGCGCAGCTACTCCTTGGCCTCGGCACCCGACGGCACGTCGCGCGTCGAGATATCGGTCCAGAACGTCGCGGACGGCGAGGTGTCGCCCTACTTGGTCGAGTCGGTCGAGGTCGGCGATCGCATCGAAATTCGAGGGCCGGTGGGCCGATGGTTCGTCTGGCGGCCGTCCCAACCGTCGGAGACCCCGTCTCCCCCGGTTCTGTTGGTGGGTGGCGGTTCCGGCATCGTCCCGCTCCGCGCCATGGTTCGCGCACAGGCGTCCGCGACGGGCGGACGGGTGCCCTTCCGGGTGCTGTACTCCGTGCGCGAACCCGCGGAGGTCTATTTCGCGGACGAGTGGGCTCACCCTCCGGCGGGAGTGGACGTCACGATGATCCACACGCGGCGTGCTCCTGCCGGCAGCACACGGCCACTCGGTCGAATCACGTTGGAAGACATCGACGCTCACGGGTGGCCGGCGGAATTCGAGCCGAGATGTTACATCTGCGGGCCCACGAATTTCGTCGACACGGTCGCGGACATGTTGGTGGCGCGGGGACATTCGCCGGCGAACATCCGTACGGAGCGTTTCGGACCGAGCTGAGATTGGCCCTCGACTCAGCGCCGCTCCCGCGGTAAAGATGAACCATCCACATTTCGACGTTCTCAATGGGGTTCTTATCCATCCCCACTGGAGCCGGCTTCCCATACTGTCGGCACCATGACCATCGATCGAGTACCTGTACCCGGCGGAGATCTCGTCGTCGAAATACACACCGGCACCAGTGAGCCCGTCCTCGTGGTGCACGGCGTGTCCAGCCAACGCATGCTGTGGGGCTGGTTGCGGGCGGAGTCGCCGCACCTGACACTGGTCGCACCGGATCTGCGCGGCAGGGGTGACAGCGTCGAGGTCACGGGGCCGTCGTCGCTCGCTCGGCACGCAGACGACCTGGACGCCGTCATGGATGCCCTTGGACTCGACGCTGCGCACGTGTGCGGAATGTCCATGGGTGGATTCGTGGCAGTCGAGTTCGCGGCCCGGTATCCATCTCGAGTGAAGAGTCTCGTTCTCGTCGACGGAGGCGTTCCGGTGGCACCGCCCGACGGTCTCACCCGCGAGACCGTCGGAGCTGTGTTCGCGGACAGAATTGCTCGAACTCAGAAGCATTTCGACGCCGTCGACGAATACGTCGACTTCTTGGTGTCGACGTCGCTGCCGCTTCTCGACCCGGCGGATCCACTCCTGCGGACGTACGCCGAACACGATCTGGTCGACGGGTCGGTGCGGCTGTCGACCGAGGCAGTCGTCTCCGACGCCGAGGATGTGTTCTTCGGCGACTCACGGTTCCGAGAACTGACGATGCCGATTCGATTCCTGCACGCGCAGTGGAGCGTTGGGGAGAACTCGGCACCGATGTACTCGCCCGAAGACATCGATGCGCTCGACCTGACCTCGATCACCCCGATGATGGAACTGGACCATGCCGGCACGATCATGACCTCGGCCGGTGCCGCCGCCGTGGGAGCACGAATCGACGAGGCGCTGCGAAACGGGTGATGAAGCAGCACAAGGACCGGAATGGAGCGGTCGGGGGACTTCGGCTGTTCATTTCGTCAGCTGTGTCGTGCGTCTCGTTCAGCCAGACTTAGCCGACAGTGAGCGTCGCCTCACCCTCGTCGAGCATGGTCAGGAGAAACAAATGAGCAGTGCCGGTGCAGTCCGGGAGGACAGCGGTGTGCGGCTGCGGTTCATCGACACTGCGGACCAACAGATGCCCGTTGCCATCCTGGAGTGGCAGCGTCGCGCTCCACTTCTCGCCGATCTGGTCGCATTGTTCGCCGATCTCGGGCTGCGTGTGGCGAACCACGAGTTGTTGCCCTCGGGCGACGACAGCGACGCCTTCGTTCACAGATTCGGTTTCAGTACCGATGAAATCGATTGGTCCGCAGCAACTCCGAACCTGCTGCGGGCTGCATTCGAGGCCGCCGCATCGGGCGATCTCGAGGTCGATGGCTTCACTCGCCTCATCGCATCGGCGTCCATCCCGTTCACCGACGCCGTTCTCGTTCGCGCCGCAGCCCGCTATCTCAGCCAGGTAGGGCTGGAGCTGTCCGAACCCACTGTGGTCTCGATACTGCTGCGGCACAGCGACTTCGTCCGAGGATTCTGCGCACTCTTCCATGCACGATTCGATCCCGACGTGACCGACCGCGACAGGCTGTCGGCTGCCGCCGAGGGCATTCTCGACACCGCTGTCGAGCGCACCTCGGCACTCGACGAGGATCGCTTGTTACGAGGACTGCGTTCTTTCCTCTCGGCAGTGTTGCGCACCAATTGGTTTCAGCACGACCGCACGGTAGGCGCCCCACCCGCAGCGTTCAAGATCGACCCGGCACGATTGTCCCTCTCTGCGGCCGTCACCCCGTACCGCGAAATCTTCGTGCACTCGCCGATCGTCGAGGGGAGTCACGTTCGGAGCGGTGCGATATCTCGCGGGGGCCTGCGTCATTCGGACCGGCACGACGATTTCCGCACCGAAGTACTCGATCTGATGAAGACGCAACACGTCAAGAATTCACCGATCGTGCCGATGGGTGCCAAAGGCGCTTTCGTGGTTCGAACGGAGACGACTCCCGAAGGTGTCCGCAACGCCTACACCGATTTCATCGAGGCACTGCTCGATGTCACCGACAACGTCGTCGACGGCGGGGTGGTGGTGCATCCGACGCGCACGGTGATCCGCGACGGCGACGACCCGTATCTCGTCGTCGCCGCCGACAAGGGGACTGCGCGATTCTCCGATCTCGCCAACAGCATTGCAGTCCGCCGAGGCTTCTGGCTCGGGGATGCGTTAGCCTCGGGAGGCTCGGCGGGCTACGACCACAAGACCATGGGAATCACCGCACGCGGCGGGTGGCTGTCGGTACGACGCCACTTCGCCGAGAAGGGTATCGACGTCGATACCGATGCGTTCACGGTGGTCGGTATCGGAGACATGTCGGGTGATGTGTTCGGCAATGGCATGCTCCTGAGCCACGCCATCCGACTCGTCGGCGCGTTCGATCACCGGCACATCTTGCTCGATCCGAACCCGGACCCCGAGGTCTCGTACCGCGAACGGGAACGGCTGGCAGCGATCGCTGGAAGCAGCTGGGCAGATTACGACACCAGGGCACTGTCGCCGGGCGGTGCGGTGTGGCCCCGTTCGGTCAAGTCCATCGAACTGTCACCGCAGATGCAGGCACGACTCGGAATCGATGTCGGCTCCCTCTCCCCCAACGCACTCGTCGAGGCGCTGCTCACTGCCCCGGTGGATCTACTGTGGAACGGAGGGATCGGCACCTACGTCAAGGCCTCGACCGAGGGGCACTCCGACTCCGCCGATCCGGCCAACGATTCCGTTCGCGTCGACGCGTCCGAACTGCAGGCCCGGGTGGTGGGCGAGGGTGGCAATCTCGGCCTCACGCAGCGTGCTCGAATCGAATTCGCCCTTGCCGGGGGTTGCGTCAACGCCGACTTCATCGACAACGCCACGGGCGTCGCAACCTCCGATCGAGAGGTGAATCTGAAAATCGCGGTGGATGCGGCCGTCGCGGACGGCGAGCTGTCCGTCACCGAGCGCAACAGAGCGCTGTCCCAGGTTCAGGACGAGGTTGCCGAGTCGGTGCTTGCAGAGGCTGCATCGCAGACCCTGGCGATCAGCCTCGCCGAGGCCCACGCGCCGTTCCTGCTGGGCCGGCACGAACGGTTGATCGACAACCTCGAACGCGACGCGGGAATCAGTCGAGTCGCTGCGGTTCTTCCCTCGCCTGCCGAGTTGCGGGCTCGACATCGCTTGGGGCAGGGACTGGTTCGGCCCGAGATCGCGGTGCTGTTGGCGCAGTCGAAGAACCTGGTGGCTACCGAATTGCTCGCCTCTCCCCTACTGGACGACCCGGTGTTCGACGGGGTACTCGCCGGCTATTTTCCAGAATCGATCCGTGTCCTGGTTCCCCACCACATTCGCAGGCATCCACTGGCCCGGGAGATCGTGGCGGTCGTCGTGACCGGACACATGATCGACCGCGTCGGGCCCGGCATGATTCACCGGCTGGAGGAAAGGCTGGGCGTGAGCACTGCCGATATCGCGGTCGCGTATGCCGTCGTGCGCCAGGTTTTCGACATCGACCACCTGTGGGACGTCGTTGCCGATCTACCTGGAATCCCGCAGAGCACCAGGCTGGTTTTGCAGTTCGGTGTTCAGGATCTGATCGAGCGGACCACGTCGTGGTTGTTGCGGAACCGCGACGAACAAGCGACGCCTCTGGAGACGATCGAACACTTCACGCGGCCGGTACGTGAACTCCGAGCATCGTTGCCGGAGTTGACCGGCGATCTCGTCGTCGATCAGAACACACTTCTACTCCTCTCCGAGGCATTCGCATTGGAGACGACAACCCGGTCGCTCAACCGATCGATAGCGCACGTGGCGCAGACGTATCTCGAATTCGGCCGCGTCGTGGGTCTCGACCGGTTGGTGGAACGCTCCTCTGTCGCCTCCGGCGGAGCCGACTACTGGGACGCCATGGCAAGCGCGATTCTGGTCGATGCGATTCGTGAGCACTGGCACAACATGACCGAACAGGTCCTGTCCGAGGCGGTACACACCGAATCTGCTACCGACGCCGTTGCAGCGTGGCAGTCTGTGCACACCAATTCCGTCGAACGATTGGCCCAGATGGTCGGTGAACTCCACAGCGTGGAAGGGCTGAGCAATTCGCAAGTGTGCGTGGTGAGCGCAGAGCTGTCGCTCGCCCTGTCTCGGTGCCGATGATTCGCAGGAGCGAAGCCTGCGGAGTGACCATTTCAGCACTACCTCTACCTGTTCGATCGAAACGAAGGAGCCGTCCCCATGCGCTTGATAGTCGGTTATCTCGCCACCCCCAGCGGTAAGGACGGTCTTACCCTCGGGGTGCAGCTCGCCCGCAGCCTGGGTGCTCAACTCGACATCTGCATGGTTCTACCGCCGGACCGCACCGTTGCGTCCAGAGTCCCCGCCGAAACCGGTTACGAGGACGTCCTGGTCACACGAGCGCAAGGCTGGCTCGACGAGGCGAAATCGCTGGTGCCGTCCGACATCGAGGTCGCCGTGCACGCGAGTTTCAACGACTCGTTCGCCCAGGGACTGCTCGACGAGGTGGCTCGGCTGGGGGCCTCGGCCATCGTCGTGGGTGCGTCCGGAGACGGCCTGCTCGGACGGCATTCCGTCGGCTCGGTCTCGACCGAACTGCTGCATTCGGCACACGTGCCGCTTGCACTCGCGCCGCGCGGCACCCGGCACTCGTCCGCTCGGGAGATTCGTCAGGTGACCTGCGCACTCGGAACCAGGACGGGAGCGGATGTATTGCTGCGGACGGCGGTACGCACCTGCGAGAGAATGCACACTCCACTGCGGCTCGTGTCCCTGGTTGCGCTCGACCCCCGCAACGATCTTCGCGATGCCCGGGACAGCTACGACAGCGCGCGTGACCGTGCCGTCGCGCACGCACGTGCCCTCGTGGACGAAGCGAAATCCACGTTGCCGGACGACTTTCCGATATCGGTGACCATCGCGGACGGATCGTCCGTCGAGTCTGCGGTGCGGACGCTCGACTGGCAGGACGGCGACCTCGTCATGGTCGGCTCCAGCCGCCTTGCCCAACCGCGCCGACTCTTTCTCGGTTCGACGGCCGCGAAGATGCTTCGCGTCCTGCCCGTTCCCATGGTGGTCGTCCCCAAGCAGGAGTTCGAATCATGAATCCGTCGACGGAAGGCTCGAATATGGGCAAGAACGCAAGCGGGCCCTCGCCCACTGCCGGTGAAGTCAGCGCCAAGGGGCTGGCGACAGGCACAGTCGGCACCTTCTCGGGTGCGATACTCGGAATCTCCTCTGTCGCACCGGGTTACACTCTGACGGCAAGCATCGGTCTGATCGTCGCGGCCGTAGGTCTGAAAATGCCGGCAATCCTGATCGCGGGCTTCGTTCCGATGTTTCTCACCGCTTATGCCTACCGCGAGCTGAACTCCGAGTCTCCCGATTGCGGCGCGTCGTTCACGTGGTCGACCAAAGCATTCGGACCTTACGTCGGATGGATGTGCGGTTGGGGCATGGTGATTGCGACGATCATCGTGTTGTCCAACCTTGCGGCCATCGCGGTGCAGTTCTTCTATCTGTTCATAGCGAAGTTGTTCGACACACCGTCGATCGCCGATCTACCGGGCAACAAGTTCGTCAATGTCGGTACGACGCTGGTGTTCATCGCAGCGGCCACCTGGATCGCCAGCAGAGGCATCACCACGAGCGAAAAGCTGCAGATCGTCACGGTCGGCTTTCAGATGGTGCTTCTCGTCGTCTTCGCCGTCGTTGCGCTGATTCATGTCGGAGCAGGAGACGCCCCGGGCGAGGTCACTTTCGACTTGGACTGGTTCAACCCGTTCACCGGCGTGGCCGTCGGTGCGTTCGTCATCGGACTCACGGGATCCATCTTCGCTTTCTGGGGTTGGGATACGTGCCTGACGCTCGGCGAGGAATCCAAGAACCCCAAGACGACGCCCGGCCGCGCCGGGTTGCTCTGCGTGGCAACCATTCTGCT
>CAFBLX010000012.1_pt1 | contig 24381 bp, 22 predicted proteins | sample 7268311 | NCBI WGS metagenome assembly CAFBLX01 (sample SAMEA6814046, study PRJEB35770) | freshwater metagenome | biome: Freshwater; feature: Freshwater reservoir; material: water | place: Czech Republic | collected 2017-05-23 | depth 30m m | reverse complement strand
TGAGCCAGTCCGCGGCGTCGTGCCAGTACTGCGGCACGGCCTCGTACGCACCGCGCGGCGCGAGCTTGCCCGTCCACGCCAGCGCCGTCGAGAGCGTCAGCGCCACCAGGACCAGCGCGGTCACCGCCATCATCGGGTGCTTCTCGGGATGCGCGACGGCCGCTCGCCAGGTCGGCCGTGGAACCGAACCCGGCAGTGGAACCCGGGCCAGCAGATGAGCGAGGCCGAGTACCAAGGGGATTCGAATGACCGGCTCTAGTTTGTGAATGTTGCGCAGAGGTGCGCCCGCGGAATCGAGGAACACTCGCACGGTTGCCGCGAACGGACCGTCGAGATCGCCGACGAACCCCGCGCCCAGGCCGACGAGGCCGACGAACAACATGATCGTCAACCGGCCGCGGGCCGGCATCGAGCGCATCGCCAGACCCGCAATGCCTGCGGCCGCGATCAAGCCGGTCGCGATCACGGCAGCAGGCTGAGTCACCAGCACGGCGCCCGCCACCCGTTCGGGAGAGACGAACGGGGTCCAGCTGCCGGTACCGCGTAGTACCTCGGTCAGCGACGTCCACTGGGTCGTCGTGCCGGACGATTCGATGTAGTCGAGGAACGGCGGAGAGACCTTGCCCAGCAACAGCAGTGGGACGATCCACCACAGTGTCGCCAGCACCAGAAAGCCGGTCCACCAGGCCGCGAACACCAGCCAGCGGCGGTTCGGTCGATGGCACAGCAGCCAGATGACGGCAACCAGAACGGCGGCGGCCGTCGCGACGGCATTGACCGCGCCCATCAACGCCACGGCCAGCGCCGATTGTGCCGCCGCACGCCGAACCGTATTTGTTGCGGACCGACTGTTCAGGCAACGAACGATGGGAACGAGCACCCACGGCGCGAGCATCATCGGCATCGTCTCCGAGGAGATCGACGCCAGAGTGGTGATCACCCTGGGGGACAGCACGAATGCTGTCGCTGCGATCAGACGGGAAGTGCGACTGCCGACACCGAGTGCCTCGGCGAGCCGGACGATTCCCCAGAAGCCGGCGACGAGCAGCAGTGCCCACCAGATGCGCTGGGTGATCCACGGTGGAATCGACAGCAGATCACCGCCGGCGAAGAACGCTCCGTGCGGGAAGAAGTAGCCGTAGGCCTGATTCTGCACCTGGCCCAGCGGTGCGGCGCTGTTCCACTGATGCGAGGCGCGTTCGAGAAATCCGAGAGGGTTCTGCGCCAGGTCGTACTTGGTATCGGCGACGGTGAAGCCCGGGACCTGCAGAAACGTGAGCAGGAATGCGAGAGCGGAGACTCCGAAGAGCCAAATCCGACCGAGCGGCTCGGCCGAGATCAACGATCCACGTGAGCGACCAGCGTCAGCGGCTGCCGTACTCAACCTGGTTCAGCAAGGACGAGTCGGCGTTTCCGGTGCGATCGATGTCCGGCCGAGAGTTGTCTGCTGCACCGGCGGTGACTCCGAATACGACGCCGGCACCCAGTACGGCTCCGACGACGGCGGCAATGACACCCGGGACAGCGAACTTCATCTCGGTTCTCCAGTCAGTCGGCTCAGTGAAGCAGTGGGCGAGGTTGTCCCCCACGCGGGCATCACGGTATCACCTGCACCCCGTGAACCGGCCGGTGGACGCGTTACTTTCCGGGAGGAACGATCAGCACGGGTCGATGGCTGTGCCGCAGCACGTGCTCGGCCACCGAGCTCTGCAGTAGGGCCCGCAGCCCCGTGGTGCCCCTGGTGCCGGTGACGATGATGTCGACGTTCATCTCGTCGGCCTTCTCCACGATCGCGCTCCAGATGGCGGTGGTGCATTCGGTGCACTGGCCTTCCACCTTCAGGCCTGCGGCCTCGGCCAGGGCGACGCCCTCGCTGTTGGTCACCTTCGCATCGGTGAGAGCGACGTCCTCGGCCTCGTCGTCCGGCACCCACTCGGGCTGCATGACACCCGACAGACCCGACATCCGCGCTGCTTGACGCACCATCGGTTCCCAGGCCGTGACGACGATCGCGCGAGAGGTGGTGAGAAACCGTCCCGCATAGTCGATGGCTCGTTTGGCGTTGTCGGAACCGTCGTAGGCAATGAGTATGAGGTCAGCAGTCATGGTGGTGATTCTCCTCATGTCGCTTTCGTCCAGATTACCCCGCCCCCACCCCGGATCGATGTGGGTTTCGGTCGCTCGGAGTGCAACAAAGTCGCATTGATCCCAACCGGAGGGCGGTCAGCAACACGCAACTTCTCGGCTACCGTCGTATTCCATGCGACTTCGGTTTTCGGTTCGGTCCGCTGCAGCAGTGACGGTCGGGGTGGGGTTGCTCGTCTCATGTTCCAGTGAATCGTCGCAGGTGGCCTCGACGCAGTCGGCTCCGTCCTCGACGACGACCGCTCCGCAGACGACGGTCCCGCAGTCGACGCCTCCGCCGGCCGATGCGTGTGTCACCTTCGTCGACGGTCTGACCGAGCGTCAACGTCTTGCTCAATTGCTCACCGTGGGCGTCACCGGAACGCAGGACGCGATTCGGATCATGTCCACCGAGCAGGTGGGCGGGATCTTCGTCGGCAGCTGGACCGACGAGTCGATGCTCGGTAACCGTGAGGTTCCGCAGGTGCTCGACGCGTCCGCGGTGGCACCGATGGTGACGATCGACGAAGAAGGCGGACGCGTGTCGCGGGTTGCCGATCTGTTGGGTGCGGCACCGTCGGCGCGGGAACTGGCGCAGACGATGTCGGTGGACGAGGCGTATCAGGAGGCCTTGACGCGAGGCCGGGGACTGAAGGATCTCGGCGTCACCGTCGACTTCGCGCCGGTCGTCGACGTCAGTGCTCAGCCCGATGATTCGGTCATCGGCGACCGCTCGTTCTCCGACGATCCGCAGGTCGTCATCGAGTACGCGGGGGCGTACGCGAAGGGGTTGAAGGATGCGGGTGTCGAGCCGGTCATCAAGCACTTTCCCGGGCACGGCTCGGGTTCGGGCGATTCGCACACCGGGGCCGTCACCACGCCGCCGCTCGACGAGCTGAAAGCCAAGGATTTGCTGCCGTTCGCCGCGCTCGACACCACAGGAGTCGGCGTCATGGTCGGCCACCTCGACGTGCCAGGACTGACCGACCCCGGTGTTCCCGCCAGCATCAGCCCTGCGGCTATGGCGTTGCTGCGTGACGGCGTCGGATACGGAGCGAAGCCCTTCGACGGTCCGATCTTCACCGACGACCTCAGTGGCATGGCGGCGATCACGGCCCGGCTCGGGATCGTCGACGCGGTCGAGTCGGCGTTGGTGGCCGGAGCCGACGTGGCGTTGTGGCTGACCACCGATCAGGTGCCGGCGGTGTTGGACAATCTGGAGGACGCAGTGGCGACGGGACGCCTTCCCGCAGCCCAGGTGGACGAGGCGGCGGCGACGGTTGCTCGGTTCAAAGGGGCATGCGGAGCCTGATCGGTCGTCGCACGACCTTACTGTGGAGTAACGTCTAGTGCTTCGTACGTATTGGAGGATCCATGGCTGGCGGCACCAAGAGACTGCCTCGCGCCGTCCGTGAGCAGCAGATGCTCGATGCGGCAGTGGATGTGTTCTCCGACAACGGGTTTCACGAGACATCGATGGATTCGATCGCCAAGAAGGCGGCCATCTCCAAGCCGATGCTCTATCTGTACTACGGCTCGAAGGACGAGCTGTTCGCTGCGTGCATCCATCGTGAGGGCCTCAAGTTCGTCGAGGCCCTGACGCCCGCTGCAGACCCGACCCTGACGCCGCGCGAACAACTGCGCCGCGCGCTGGTCGGTTTCCTCGGCTTCGTCGGCGAGAACCGAAAGTCGTGGATGGTGCTCTACCGCCAAGCGATCGGTCAGCAGGCGTTCGCCTCGCAGGTGCAGACCAGCCGAGACCGGTTGATCGAGCTGACCGCAGGTCTGCTGGCGATGAGTACCCGAGACCCGGAACAGTCACAGAACTTCGGGCTGATGGCCGTGGCGCTGGTCGGGGCCGGTGAGGCCGTGGCCGACCGAGTGGCAGGCGGCGAAATCGAGGTCGACGCCGCAGCGGACCTCCTGGAAAACCTGGCGTGGCGCGGCCTCGCCGGCAAGAAAACTGCCACTACCTAGCTGGCCGCCACCTACACAGCCGAACTCGAAGTTATGGACGGAAAGCCGGGGAAGTCCGTCCATAACTTCGAGTTCGAGCTAACTCAGCGCAGGGTGCCCGTCAGATGCGGGTAACCCTTCTTCGGGTTCTTCAGTGACAGGTCCCAGCCGGTACCGACGGCATCGGCGTAGGCATTGATCGTCGCGGGCAGGATGATCGGCTTGCCGAATCGGATGCTGTACTTCACGGCCTCCGGGATACGACCTTCGACCGTCTGCAGTACCGCTGCAGCACTCCACATTCCGTGTGCGATGGTCTTCGGGAAGCCGAAAGCCTTTGCACCGAGCGAGGATACGTGGATCGGGTTGCGGTCTCCCGAGATGGCCGCGTACCGGCTGATGATCCGCTGATCGACGCGCAGGGTGCGGGTCGGGGGCGGCGGTACCTCGTCTGCAGGCGGTGTTTCACGGGGTCCACCCGAGAGCGAGGTCTTCTGCAGGCTCAGGAAGCTCGAGGTCTGTTTCCAGACCAGTTCGCGTCCCACCTTGACCTCGCTGATCAGGTCGACCAGCAAGCCCTTGCGGTGCTCGCGCAGATTCTCCGCGTGCACTCGAATATCCAGCGGCTCCGATGCCGAGATGCCGCGGAACTGCTCGATGACGTTCTCGGCGTGTACCGAACCGATGGCGGCGAACGGAAAGCCCTTGGACACCATCAGTTTCATCACTGTCGGGAACACGAGCGTGAACGGGTAGGTGATCGGGAGTTGATCGCCGAATCGCAGCCCCGTCGCGCGGCAGTAGCCGGCCAGGTTGTCCTGGTCCACTCGCAGGCCCTTGAGCTCGAACACGGTGCTGGGCACCGTCTTCGACTTGGACCCGAGGAAGGGCAAGGCACCCAGTGCAGCCGAGGTGTAGATCTGGGACGTCTTCGGCTGCTCGGTGAGCGTGACGGTGCTCATGCGCCGAGGAGGCTCTGGCCGCACACGCGCACGACCTGCCCGGTGACGGCGTTGGATGCGGGAGAAGCGAAGTAGGAGACCAACTCCGCGACGTCGACGGTCTCGCCGCCCTGCAGCAGCGAGCTCATGCGCCGTCCGGCCTCGCGGGTGGCGAACGGGATGGCCGCCGTCATCGCGGTTTCGATGAAGCCGGGGGCTACGGCGTTGATGGTGATGTTCTTCTTCGCGAGCACCGGTGCGGATGCGTGCACCAGGCCGATGACGCCGGCCTTGGAGGTGCCGTAGTTGGTCTGGCCGCGGTTGCCCGCGATACCGGCGATGGAGGAGACGTCGACGACGCGGCCACCCTCCTTGAGTGCGCCGGATGCCACCAGCTCGTCGGTGATGCGTTGCGGTGCAGCAAGATTGACGCCGATGACGGAGTTCCAGCGGGCGTCGTCCATGTTCGCGAGGGTCTTGTCGCGGGTGATGCCGGCGTTGTGCACGATGATGTCGGCACCGCCGTGGCGCTCGAGCAGGTGCTTCGAGAGGACCTGGCCGGCGTCGGGCGAGGTGACGTCGAGGGCCAGCGAGGTACCGCCGACCTTGTTGGCCGTCTGCGAGAGTGCTTCTCCCGCTGCGGGAATGTCCGCGGCGATGACGGTGGCTCCGTCACGGGCGAGAACCTCGGCGATGGTGGCACCGATGCCGCGGGCAGCGCCGGTGACGACGGCGACCTTGCCGGCGAGCGGCTTGTCCCACGAGGCCGGCGCCTGCGAGTCGGCGTCGCCGACGACGATGACCTGGCCGTCGACGAAGGCGGACTTGGCCGACAGCAGGAAGCGCAGGGTGGATTCGAGGCCGGAGAGTCCGGTCGACGCGTTGGGGGAGATGTAGACGAGCTGAGCCGTCGCGCCGCGCTTGACCTCTTTGCCCACGCTGCGGGTGAAGCCTTCGAGGGCGCGCTGCGCGATGTGCTCGTCGACGCTCGACGTTTCTTCGGGGGTGGTGCCGATGACGACGACGCGAGCCGAGGGTGCCAGGTTGCGGATGACCGGCTGGAAGAACTTGAAGAGCTGCTCGAGCTCGGCGACGTTACCGATGCCGGTGGCGTCGAACACCAGGCCGCCGTGCTTGTCGTCGTGCGGCTGCGACTGCGGGTAGTCCGAGAGCAGCTCACGCAGCGGCTCGACGAGGCGGCCGTTGCCGCCGATCAGGACCGGTCCGGCCAGTGGCGGCTCGCCTGCCTTGTAGCGGCGCAGCTTCTCGGGCTGCGGCAGGCCGGCCTGCTTGGCGATGAAGGCTCCCGGCGCGGACGCGAGGAACGTTGAGTAGAGATCTGGGGCTCCCTTGGAGGCTGCCACTGTCGTACCTTTCATTCAGCGCTGCTCGCTCTGAGGGCGAGGCGCACGACCGGGTGTCGACAACCAACTTACTCGCCAGTAAGATGAAACTCCACCAGGGCCATTCCCCACATGCTGGGGACGATGTTTGGAGACGTCAGTGACAAGCAAGCAGCTACGACCGGTCGCAATCGTCGGTGGCAACCGCATTCCGTTCGCGCGTTCGGACAAGAAGTACGCGCTGGCGTCCAACCAGGACATGCTCACCGCCACCATCGACGGTCTCGTCGCCCGTTTCGGTCTGCAGGGCGAGCGTCTCGGTCTCGTCGCAGCCGGTGCCGTGCTCAAGCATTCGCGGGACTTCAACCTCACCCGTGAGGTCGTGCTCGGCAGCGCGCTGAGCCCGTACACCCCGGCATTCGATATCCAGCAGGCCTGCGGTACCGGTCTGCAGTCGATCATCGCCGTCGGCGACGCCATCGCCTCGGGCCGGATCGACGCCGGTATCGGCGGCGGCGTGGACACGACGTCCGACGCTCCGATCGGCGTCAACGACGAACTGCGCGAGTTCCTGCTCTCGCTCAACCGGGCGAAGAGCACCACCGCTCGCCTCAAGCTGCTCGGCAACGTTCGTCCCGGCATGCTCGGCATCGAGATCCCCCGCAACGGTGAGCCGCGTACCGGCCTGTCGATGGGTGATCACGCCGCCATCACCGCGAAGGAATTCGGCATCCGCCGCGAGGACCAGGACGAACTGGCCGCAGCGAGCCACCACAACATGGCGGCCGCATACGACCGTGGATTCTTCGACGACCTGGTGACGCCGTTCCTCGGCCTGACCCGCGACGACAACCTGCGTCCGGGCTCGACCGTCGAGAAGCTGTCCACCCTCAAGCCGGTCTTCGGAACCAAGCTGGGCGACGCCACCATGACGGCCGGCAACTCGACTCCGCTGACCGACGGCGCGTCGGCTGCGCTGCTGTCGAGCGACGAATGGGCTGCCGAGCGCAACCTGCCGGTGCTGGCGCACCTCGTCGATTCCGAGACCGCCGCCGTCGATTACATCCACGGCAACGGATCGTTCAAGGACGGCCTGCTGATGGCCCCGACGTACGCGATTCCGCGTCTGCTCGCCCGCAACGGTCTGACGCTGCAGGACTTCGACTACTACGAGATCCACGAGGCGTTCGCTTCGGTGGTGCTCGCGACGCTGCAGGCGTTCGAGAGCGATGCGTACTGCAAGGAGCGTCTGGGACTCGACGGTGCGCTCGGTTCCATCGACCGCAGCAAGCTCAACGTCAACGGATCCTCGCTCGCCGCGGGCCACCCGTTTGCCGCGACCGGTGGACGCATCGTCGCATCGCTGGCGAAGATGCTGGCCGAAAAGGGTTCGGGCCGCGGCCTGATCTCGATCTGCGCGGCCGGTGGCCAGGGCGTCACCGCCATCATCGAGCGCTGATCACCGCAGCTTCGGCTGCTCCCCGATACGGGGACACGATCTGGGGGTCACAGGGTCGGCGGATCCGGCAAACGAGGGGTTTTCGGATCTGCTGATCACAACGTCGAAAAGGCACGCAGAGCTCGCTCTGCGTGCCTTTTCGTGTCCGATCAGCCGGGTATGCCGCTCTCCGGCGGAGTCGATTCGTCCCCGGTGTATTCCTCCACTGCGGAGTCTCCGATGTCGGTCTGCAACACCGGAGTCAGGTACTCGGGTACACCTCCACGGATCTGGAAGACACTGGCTCCGGAGATTCCGAGGTGGCTTTCGTCGGAGTATCGGAACGGGGCCAGCTGCGGGCCCTGGAAGTCCATTCCGCCGTCCTGGATCGCGGAGACGATGCCCTCACGGGTGGGATTTTCGCCGGCCGCCTGAAGTGCCTGCACGAACGCGTACGCCTGGCTGAGCCCGTAGATGCGGTAGTTGGTCAGTGGGTCACCTGTTCCGTTCTGAGCCCAGACCTTCTGCCACAGTTGCGTCCACGGATTCTCGGGGGAGTCGACGCCGGGGATGTATTCGAGCGAAATCATGCCTTCGAGGGACTGGGCACCGTTGGTGACCGCGCCCTGGGAGAAGCGTCCGAGCAGAGAACCGACCAGGTCGACGTCGGAGCCGATCGAACTGTAGAACCACTCGGGATCGTAGTTGAGCCGCATCGCGGTCAGTTGGCTCAGTGCGGTGTACGACGGGACGTTGAAGCCGAGCACGAGGTCGGCTCCGGCACCCTGTAGAGCGGCGATCTGTGGTGCGACATCGGTGTTGCCGGAGGTGTAGCGCACGACCTCGACGATCTGGTCGTCGAGATACTGGCGTACCGCGGCTTCGCTGTCCCTGCCGAGATCGTCGTCCTGGAGGAACAGCCCGACCTTGGCGTCGGGCCGGTTCTTCGTCACCCAGTCGCCGATGATCTTGCCCTCGACCTGGTAGTCGGGCTGCCAGCCGAAGGTATTCGGGTACTTCTCCGGGTCGTTGCCCCACATGATCGCGCCGGAGGAGACGAAGAGATCCGGCACACCCTCCTCGTTCAGGAAGTCGATGACTGCGCTGTGCGTCGCTGTGCCGAGTCCACCGACGACGGCGAACACTTCGTCCTGGAGGACGAGTTCGTTGACGACCTGGGTGGTGGTCGTCGGGTCATAGGAGTCGTCACGAACGACGTACTCGATCTGCCTGCCGTTGACGCCGCCCGCGGCATTGACGTAGTCGAAGTAAGCCTTTGCACCCGTGGGTATTTCGCTGTATCCGGGTGCTGCGACCCCGGTCAGGGGGAAGTGGGCTCCGATCTTCACCGAGGTGTCGGTGATGCCGATCGTCGAGCCTTCCGAGGATTCTGTTGCCTCGTCTCTACCTCCTGCACCGCACGCTGCGGCCAACGAGACGACGGCGACGAGTGCGGTCGTTCTGACCGCCACCGATCCGAACTTCTTCATTTCATCTCTTTTCTGGTTGAACGCAACCTTCGAAACGTGCCCACCAGACCCAGTGGGGCGAACAGGATGACCAGGACGGTGAAGATGCCGGTCACCAGTGGTGCGAGTTCGGCGGATTGCAGACTGCTCAGCCCCAGATCGAGTCCGAGGTTGGTGACCACCGGTGGGATGTAGGTGAGCAGCAGCGCCCCGATCAATGCCCCGGACAGAGTGCCGAGCCCGCCGATGACGACGGCGGAGAGCAATGTCAGGGAGAGCGTCAGAGTGAACCCGCTCGGGGCCGCGATCCGCGCCGACATCGCGAGGACGGCACCTCCGGCACCCGCGCATGCGGCGCTGACGACGAACGCCAGGATGCGTGCCCGCCCGAGATCGATCCCGGACAGCTCGGCGGCTACTTCGTCGTCCCGAACGGCCCGCCAGCGACGGCCGATCCGGCTCGACGAGACGTTCGCCAACAGGAAGAACACGACGACGAGCAGCACCCAGCTGACGTAGGCGACGAATTTGGTTCCGCTGAGCTCGTTTCCGGTGACGAAGAACATCATGTCGTCGATCAGGTCCGGCACTTTCGGGGCCGGGACGACGAGACCCTGTTCACCGCCGAGGTAGTCCGAGAAGTACAGGGCCAGTCCCGGTACGGCGACGGCCAGCGCCAGCGTCGCACCGGCCAGGTACGGGCCGTGCAGTCGGGCGGCGGCCACTCCCACGACCACGCCCACCAGGGCAGAGATCACGGTGGCGGCCAGTAGTACGAGGGGCACCGACCATCCGGAATCGTTGGCCCGCAGCATCAATGCCGCGGTGTACGCACCGACGGCCATGAACGCACCGTGCCCGAGTGAGAGCTGCCCGCTCAGACCGGTCAGCACGGTCAATCCGCCGGCTGCGATCGCCAGGTACGCGACCGACGTCAGCTGACTCTGACGGAAGGTGCTCAGTGATTCGAGCGCCAGCACGATGACGACGAGTCCGATGACAGCGCAGAGGAAGTGGCGTCGTACCGGGGTGGCCGTGAGACGAGTGAGAGTTGCGTTCACGTCATACCCTCCTGGCTGCTGCGCTGGCGAACAACCCGCTCGGGCGGACGAGGAGAACGACGATCAGAATGATCAACGCCGCGCTCGACACGAGGTCCTGGCCGAGGTAGCCGCTGACGAAACTGAGCCCGACGCCCATCAGCAGGCCTCCGACCACTGCGCCTGCCGGGCTGTCGAGACCGCCGAGAACGGCTGCGACGAAACCGAAGACGACGATCGAGTCCATGTACCCGGGGTGCACCAGCGAGCCACCCGCAATGAGCAGCCCGGCCAGCGATCCGACGACTGCGGCCAAAGCCCAACCGAGCGTGAGCATTCGACTCACCCGGACTCCGAGCAGCTTGGCCACCTCCTGCTCGAATGCGCTGGCGCGCATCTTCAGTCCCAGATCGGTGAACCGGAACAGCAGAATCAGCAAGCCCAGGACCACGAGAACGGCGACGATCTTGAACACGTCGTATCCGGTCAGGGCCACGTTGATCTCCCCGACCTTCTGGCCGGTGAGACCGAACGGTGCTGGGAACGAACGAAATTGGTTCCCGAAGATGATGGCCGCAACCGCGTGGATGATGATGAACAACCCGAGCGTCAGAATCACCGGGTTGATGTGCGAGGAGCTGTCGACGAACCGAATGACGAGTCGTTCGATCAACGCTCCCAACAACAGTCCGCTGAGCAGCGCGACTCCGAAGCCCAACCAGTACGAGTAACCGGCGTCGATGACGACCAGTGCGACGTACGTGGTGATCATGGCCATCGGTGCCTGGGCGAAATTGACGATGCGGGTCGATCGCCAGATGAGGACGAGAGCGAGGGCGAACGCGGCATAGACCATGCCTGTCGTCACGCCGTTGATGAGGATGGTGAGCAGTTGTTGCACTGTGGCTGGCGTCCTTTCGGCTTGCTCTAGAACCCGAGATAGGCGTGTCGGAGGGCGTCGTCCCCGGCCAAGGTGTCGGCCGGGCCTTCCACCGCGACCTTGCCCAGATCGAGGACGACGGCATGTTCGGCGATGGACAGTGCACTTCGTGCGTTCTGTTCGACGAGCACGACCGTCATCGATTCGGAATCGACGAGTGCGCGCAGCGTTTCGAAGATCTGTGCGGCGACTTTCGGTGCCAACCCGAGCGACGGTTCGTCGAGGAGGAGAACCGACGGTGTTGCCATCAGTGCTCGACCGATCACCAGCATCTGCCGTTCTCCGCCCGACAGCGTGTGCGCCGACGAGGTTCGGCGTCCGGTCAGCGGCGGGAACATGTCGTAGATTCGATCGAGGGTCACGGCGTCGTGACTTCTGTTGCGTCCCAACGCGCCGAGGCGAAGATTCTCGTCGACGGTCAATTCGGCGATCACGCCCCGGCCTTCGGGCACGTGTGCAAGCCCTTTACGGGACATGCGATCCGGAGGTATGCCGACGATGTCGACGCCGGCGAGCTCGATACGTCCCGACGTCGGTTTCAGGAGGCCGGAGACAGTGCGCAGCAGCGTGGTCTTTCCGGCACCGTTCGCTCCGAGTACGGCGGTGATCGTGCCCGCGGTGACGGTCATCGACACCGAATCGAGGGCGGTGACCGGCCCGTAGTGCACGGTGAGGTCGGTGATTTTCAGGTGTGTCGCGTCAGTTGTCATGTGCCACCTCGTTTCCGAGATATGCGGCCAGTACGGCCGGATCCTCCCGAATCTGATCCGGTGTGCCTTGGGCGATGACCTTGCCGAAGTCGAGGACGTAGATCCGGTCGCACACGGTCATGACGAGGTCCATGTGGTGTTCGACGAGCATGACCGATGTTGCCGGTCGGTCCGGCTGGGAATCCTTGTTTGCTGATGTGAGAGAGCGGATTTCGTCACCGAGTTCGCTCATTTCGTCGTTGGACAGGCCCGAGGCGGGTTCGTCGAGCAGGATCAACGACGGTTCGCTCACCAGCGCGCGCGCGAGGGCCACGCGCTTGCGCACCGCGTAGGGCAGGCTCGGTGGCAGCCGGTGCGCGTAGCCGTCGATGCGCAGTCGTTCCAGGGTGTTCATCGCGGTCGAGCGGACCGCCGCGTCGTCGGCCGCGCTCGAGGGAAGGCCCAGGAGGCCGCTGAGGATTCCGGTGCGTGCCGTTCGGTCGGCCCCGACCATGACGTTGTCCAGCACGGTCATTCGATCGAACAGTCCCAGTCCCTGCAGCGTTCGGCTCATGCCGAGCCGGGGCAGGTCGTGTGGGCGCAGGCGGCTCAAGGTTTCGCCGTGTCGGCCGAGGGTTCCCGATTGGGGTCGAACGAGACCGCACGCGACGTTGAAGAGTGTGGTTTTGCCTGCCCCGTTGGGTCCGATGACGCCGAGGACTTCGCCGGGTCGTACCTCGATGGTCACTCCGGAGAGCGCGACGATGCCGCCGAAGGACACGTCGACGTCCGTCATGGTGAGGACCGGATCCATCGTGTCGAGAGAGTTCAAGTGATGCACCTCACAATCTGTTGGGTCCACTATGGGGCGTCCAGCACAACGCGCGGTATGGGCGCTCCGCACAGAATGTTTGGGTGTCTGGGCACCAGTAACGGTCAATTCACCCTGTGATGTGGGCTCTGTGCGCAAAAATGGGCGGATGGCTTCTCCCGGGGTGCGACGCGCGACGTCGCGATCCGCTGCGCGGGGCGCAGTGAAGCCCTCCGACCAGGAGAAGATTCGCGATGCGTGGGCCGCGCTGTTGCCGCGGGCGGATGCGATTGCCGACTCGATCACGCTGGCGCTGATAGAGCAGGAACCCGCGTACCTGGCAAGCACCACTCCTGACATCGCCGGCGAAATTCGTCGCAGTACTCGCGCGCATATCAGCCAGGGCCTACGCACACTGTCCGGTCTTGCGGCCGCGGGCGACAACGCCCGAGAGGTATGGCGTCGCACCGGGAGAGAGCGTGCGCGCCAGGGCATTCCGATGGAGTTGGTGCTGAAGGCGTACACGCTCGGGAGTCGGACGCTGTGGGAAGAGCTGATGCTCGAGCGTGAACAATGCAGATCCGTGATCGACGAGCATCTACTGCTCGTCGCCGGCCAGCAGTTGTGGAGAGCGCTGGACAGTCAGTACGAAACTCTCGTCGAGGCGTACCGCCAGGAGAGCGCGCGTATGCAGCAGCGTGATCTCGCCAATGTGCTGGTGATCTTGGACGGTCTCCGGTCGGGCCGAGGCGGTGATCCTGCTTTCGTGATCGAGGCCCGCGCGACCCTCGGCCTTTCGGCCTCACAGCAGATCGCTTGCGTGGTCGGCCCGCTCGACGATCAGGGGTCGCCTCCGCTCCCCGCGCCCGAGGACGCGATGGACCAGATCGGCGCAGTGTCCCACTGGAACACTCGGGACGGGCACCAATTCGCGCTCGTGGCACTCGGGACCGGATCGTGGAGATCGGTCATCGACGCCCTTTCCGCGCGGGCGGTCGGCCCGGTCGGTGTCGCGCATTCGCCCGAGGGCGTGGCGTCGTTCGCGGCGGCGTATCGCCTGGCGGCACTGACGGCCGAGACCATCACCGAAGAGAGTGGCGTCGCGTTGGCGACGGACCGACTGCCGAGGGTGATCATGGCCGCCGACGATCAGTCGTCGGAACTGTTGGTTCGCCATGCGCTCGGCGCGCTGTTCACGCATCCGGAACCGCACCGAGAAACGTTGCTCGACACGTTGGCGCACATGCTCGCTTCGGACGGTTCGCCCACCAACGCTGCGAAGGCGCTCTACTGCCATCGCAACACCGTCATCTACAGGGTGCGTCGAATCGAGGAGTTGACCGGGCGTGACTTGACCGATGCACGCGACCGGCTTCTGCTCACTCTTGCGCTGGTCAGGACGGGACATTGGGCGCGGGCCGTGGAGCAGGACGACGGTTCGACGACCCACGGTTCATTCAATCGAATGAAATGACGATGGCAATTCCGAACTCGCTGTAACGAGTGGTTGAAGTCTGCATATATTCCGTGTGGCTCCGTACTGCTGCCTGACCCCCGACCCGGCAGCAGTGCGGGGCCTTTTCCGTGCGGCGCGTGCGAGGGTCTCAGAACGAGCGGTGCTGTGCGGTTTGCGTAAGCTCGTCCGCGGGGTACGCCGCGCAGCAGGCCGGAATATGAATCGACGGTCCTGGAAGGGTCGAATGTGAGCGAGGGCAACAGTAGGTCGGGTGACGCGCCGAAGGGTGCCGAGCCACGCCCCGACGTACCGCCGTACGACACGCCGACCGAGGTGTTCGGGGCCATCCGCGACGACGTTGAGAAGCCGAAGCACGCAGAGCAGCCGGTCTCCGAGGGCCAGGACGCCACGGAATCCGACGCGAACGAATCCGATGCGAACCATGCCGAGCTGACGCAGGCCGAGGGAACCGAACCCGATGCCACCACCGAGGTCGAGCAGCAATCAGAGCCGGTTGCCGACCTCGATACCGCCGGTGATCCGGACGTCGACCAGATCGACGAGGCCGAGTCTGTTGCACCCGGCGCGGACGCGCAGCCCGCACCGGTGGCGGACGAATCGCCGACGGTGGCGCAGCCCGTTGTTCTGCCGTCCGCTTCTGACGCCGGGCAACCTCAGCCACCGGCCGAACCTCCCTCTACTACCCCTGAGAACGGTTCGGCGGAGCACGACGGATCCGGGTCCACGCCTCCGTGGAAGAAGATTGCCATCGGTACCGGCGCGGTGGTTGCCGTCCTCGGGCTGCTGTACGCGGCGGACTGGATTGCCTCCAGCGATCGGGTTCCGCGCGGTGTGACCGTTGCCGGCATCGAGGTGGGCGGCAAGAGTCATTCCGACGCCGAGGCCGTACTGCGTGCCGAATTGGGACCTCGGGCGGAGGAGCCGATTCAGGTGGGCATCGACGACCGGCAGGTCGAGGTGTTGCCTGCCGCGGCCGGGCTGGGAGTCGATTGGAACGCGACGCTCGATCGCGCAGGTACTCAGCCCATCAACCCGATCACGCGTCTGACGTCGCTGTTCGGAAGCCGGGAGATCGGCGTTGTCTCGACCACCGACGAGCAGGCACTCTCGGTCGCCGTGGACGGCCTGCGAGAGGAGACGGACCGTGCGCCCGTCGAAGGCGACGTCGTCTTCGAAGGTGCCACCCCGGTAGCCGTCGAACCGCTGGCCGGGCGAGTTCTGGACGCCGACGGGACGCGTCGAAATCTGCAGACCGAGTGGTCGACGGGTGCGACCGAGGTCGTCTACGAATCCACCCCTGTCACCGTGACGCAGGATGCGGTCGATCAGGCTCTGTCGAACGTCGCGGTCCCCGCAGTGTCGGCACCGGTGGTCATCGAAGGCCGACAGAACGTCGATGCAACGTTGCCGGTGGACCGTGTGGGTGAGGTGCTGCGCTTCGATCCGGACGGGCAGGGCGGCCTCACGCCGATCTACGACACCGGTATCGCCACCGGCATTCTTGCTCCGCAACTGGTCCGCACCGAAGTTCCGCCCAAGGACGCGTCGTTCACGTTCTCCGGCGGAGCTCCCACCGTCGTTCCCGGAGTGATGGGAGAGCTGGTCGAGTGGAACAAGACCCTCGAACAGCTTCCCGCCCTGCTGGCTGCGGACGGTCCGCGCTCGACCGAGGCCGTCTACGAACCGGCGCCGCCTGCCCTCACCACCGAAGCGGCAGAGAATCTCGGCGTGCGAGAGGTGGTCGCGGAGTACACGACCGGAGGTTTCGAGTACGCGTCGGGCGTGAACATCGGGCTCACCGCGCAGATCGTCAACGGCGCGCTGGTCAAGCCGAAGGAGACGTTCTCGCTCAACGGGTACACCGGTCCGCGCGGGACCGCTCAGGGCTTCGTCGAATCGGGAATCATCGACAACGGTCGACCCGATCGTGCCGTCGGCGGCGGCATCAGCCAATTCGCGACGACGCTGTACAACGCGTCGTACTTCGCGGGTATGGAAGACACCGACCACACCGAGCACAGCTACTACATCAGTCGATACCCCGAGGCCCGGGAAGCGACGGTCTTCGAAGGTGCCATTGACCTGAAGTTCACCAACCCCAACGACACCGGCGTGGTGATCGAGTCGTTCGCGGATTCGTCCAGCGTCACCGTCCGGCTGTGGGGCACCAAAACCGTCGACGTCGAATCGATCACCGGGCCCCGGACGCGGCCCACCTCGCCGAACACCGTGACATTGCCGGCCGGTGCCGGCTGCGTCGCATCCGGCGGGGGACCGGGATTCACCGCCAGTGACACCCGGGTGATCAGCGACGCCGCGTCGGGCAGGGAGATCTCGCGCAACACCAGAACCGTGAAATACGACCCCATCCCGATCGTCAAGTGCGTCCAGCCCGATCGTCCGGCTCCGGCCCCCGAACCCGACGACCCCCCGCGCCCGAACGACGACGAGTGACGTCCTGTGCTCGACGTGTCACTTCGAATCACGCGGATTCGGACTGTGGCGTCGACGCTCGATCGGGTGTTTGCTGGATGTAGACGTATGCCCGGAACGAATGCCGCCGCGACGAGGTTGCAACAGTAGAGGTGCGCTCGGCACCGCACGATCGAAAGGGAGCATCCTCCATGACGCTCACACGCACCGTCCTCGATCAACAGACACTTCGTGAGGCGTACGCGCAGTTCCCCAGCGGCGTCGTGGCGATCGCTGCGAAAATCGACGGTGTCCTGGTGGGCTTGGCGGCCAGTAGCTTCGTGTCGGTGTCGATCGATCCGCCGTTGGTAGCGGTGTGCATCCAGAACACGTCGACCACGTGGCCGAAGCTGGAAGTTGCGCCGAACATCGGCGTCAGCGTGCTCGGGGAAGCGCACAACGATGCCGTCCGCACTCTGGCTGCGAAAACCGGTGACCGCTTCGCCGGTCTCGACCTCACCGTCACCGACGGAGGCGCGGCCTTCATCGTCGGTGCCACCGCCTGGCTCGACACCACCGTCGAGCAACAAATTCCAGCGGGCGATCACGCAATAGTGTTGCTACGCATCCATTCCCTCGAAGTACAGAGTGAAGTCAATCCAATCGTCTTCCACGGCAGCAAGTTCCGCAAACTTCAGCAGTAACCGCTGTTCGACTTGGTTCGGCCCCCTTCAGCCTGTTCGGCCCGCCCACCGGTTCGGCCCTGTCCGCCCACCTTCGGCCTGTTCGGTTCGCCCGCCGATTTTCGCAAACGCGCGCGCACTTGCTGAACGCGCGCGAAATAGTGGCCCAATCGTGGGCAATTCTGCGCGCATCTGACAAATGCGCGCGCGTTTGTCGGATCGGTCTCGTGAAGTCTGCCAGCGACGCTTTGCCGAGCCGGTTCTCCTGGTGGTGCAGCTGCGCTTCGCTCGGTGCGGCCTCGTTTGCTCGTCCACCTGTTTCGGCTCCGTCTGCCTCGCAAACGCGCGCGCACGTGCTGAACGCGCGTGAAATAGTGGCCGAATAGTCGACGATTCTGCGCGCATCTGACAAGTGCGCGCGCGTTTGCGGGACTGACAGCTAGGCGAACTGGTACGCCGGTACCTGTATTCATCCACAAGCCGGGAGTTGTGCACAGTCGTCAGCTTTCGAGCTCGACTCCGTCGACGCATGGCCGAGACTCGGAGCATGAAGGACGACCGAATGATTCGACGCTCCGAGGCGCTGGCAGACGGGAGCGCCGATCACGAGTTGCGCGCAATGTATGAGCGGGGTGGCTGGGAGCGTTTTGTGAATGGCGTCTACGTTCCGTCGTCGAGATTGGCCGGGCTGACAGAACAGGAGCGGCACAGACTGTTGATCGATGCGATTTTGCCGATCTTGTCCGGTGGTTACGTCGTCAGTCACCGTTCGGCTGCACTACTGCACGGATTACCCTTACCCACTGGCGGATTGGACAAGGTTCACATCACCCGACACCGCCGCGGCGGCGGTCGTACGAATACGACTGTGACCCTGCACTGTGCACCGTCCTTATCGAGCGTGACGGTCGACGGAGTCTCGGTGACCTCGCTGGCTCGGACAGTGGTCGACCTTGCTCGAACCGAGACGCTGCTGTCTGCGGTAATCGCAGGTGACGTGGCGTTGAAGTGCTGTGACGAGAGGGAGCTCGACGCGGAGTTGCAGCGGGCTCGGGGCTGGAAAGGTGTGGCGCAGGCGCGACGAGCCGTGAACCTCATGGACGGGCGCAGCGAGAACCCGGGGGAATCGCAGAGTCGAATCATATTGCGCGAGGCTGGATTCGACGTCGAGTCTCAGGTGGAGATCCTGGATCCAAGTGGGCGATCGGTGGCACGGATCGATTGGATGGTCAATGGCCTCGTCGTATGCGAGTTCGACGGTAAAGCCAAGTACACCAAATACTTGCGACAGGATGAGAACCCCGGCGACGTGGTGTTCAGGGAGAAGGTACGGGAGGACGCGGTGCGCGATCTCGGCTATCCGGTGGTGCGCTGGACCTGGGCGGACCTGGCGAATCCAGCAGAGTTGGTGGCGCGCGTTGCCCGAGCTGTAGAACGGGCCGCTGCCCTGCCGGCACCGCGAGGGAGCGTGCGAATTACATCGAGTCGGGAGCAAACGCGCACGCATTTGCCGAACGCGCGCGAAATCGCCTAACTATTCCGCAGAATCCGCGCGCATCTGACAAACGCGCGCGCGTTTGCGCCGCTACGCAGGCCGGCAGCCGAGGCGAGACCGACGGCGCACGAACAACAACGGCCGCACCCGTGAAACAGGTGCGGCCGTCGAAGGTTTCAGGGAATCAGAATGCTGCTTCGTCCAGTTCCATGATGTCGTTGTCGATGTTGGTGAGGATGGCGCGCGTGGCGGTGAGCTGCGGCAGGATGTTCTTGGCGAAGAACGAGGCCACTGCGATCTTGCCCTCGTAGAACGCCTTGTCCTTGCCCTCTGCGCCGTTGTCCAGTGCAGCGATGGCGATTTCGGACTGACGCAGCAGCAGCCAGCCGATGAGCAGGTCGCCGAAGCCCATGAGGAAACGCACCGATGCCAGGCCGACCTTGTACAGCTCGGTGGGCTGGTCCTGTGCGCCCATGAGGTGCTGGGTCATCGAGGTGACGATGGCCTGGACGTCCTCGAGGGCGGTGGCGAGCAGTGCGCGCTCGGCCTTGAGGCGTCCGTTGCCTGCTTCGCTGTCGATGAACGACTTGATCTGTCCGGCAACGTGAGCCAGGGCTACGCCGCGGTCGCGGGCGATCTTGCGGAAGAAGAAGTCCTGCGCCTGGATGGCGGTGGTGCCCTCGTACAGCGAGTCGATCTTGGCGTCGCGGATGTACTGCTCGACGGGGTAGTCCTGCAGGAAGCCGGAGCCACCGAAGGTCTGCAGCGATTCGGCGAGCACCTGGTAAGCGATCTCCGAGCCGACGCCCTTGACGATGGGCAGCAGCAGGTCGTTGACGCGGTAGGCGATGTCTTCGTCGGCGTCCGAGACCTGCTTGGCGGTGATCGGGTCCTGGTGTGCGGCGGTGTAGAGGTACACCGCGCGCAGGCCCTCGGAGTACGCCTTCTGCATCATGAGGCTGCGGCGCACGTCGGGGTGGTGCGTGATGGTGACGCGCGGTGCGGTCTTGTCGGTCATCTGCGTCAGGTCGGCGCCCTGGACGCGTTCCTTGGCGTACTCGAGTGCGTTGAGGTAGCCGGTGGAGAGGGTGCCGATTGCCTTGGTGCCGACCATCATTCGAGCGTGCTCGATGACGTCGAACATCTGCGCGATGCCCTTGTGGACCTCGCCGACGAGCCAGCCCTTGGCGGGGACGCCGTGGCCACCGAAGGTGAGCTCACAGGTGGCGGAGGCCTTGAGGCCCATCTTGTGCTCGACGCCGGTGACGAAGGCGCCGTTGCGCTCTCCCAGTTCACCCTTCTCGAAGTCGAAGAGGATGGACGGAACGAAGAACAGGCTCAGGCCCTTGGTGCCCGGTCCGGCACCTTCGGGACGGGCGAGCACGAGGTGGAAGATGTTCTCGAAGAGGTCGTCGGAGACGGCCGAGGTGATGAAGCGCTTGACGCCCTCGATGTGCCAGGAGCCGTCGTCCTGCTTGATCGCCTTGGTGCGTCCTGCGCCGACGTCGGATCCGGCGTCGGGCTCGGTGAGGACCATGGTGGCACCCCACTGGCGCTCGACGGCGACCTTGGCCCATTCCTTCTGCTCGTCGGTTCCGTTGTGGTACAGGATGTTTGCGAAGCCGGGGCCTGCGGAGTACATGAAGGCGGCGGGCTGCGAGCCGAGGAGCATCTCGTTGATGCCCCACAGGAGGTTACGAGGCGCTGCCATGCCGCCGACCTCTTCGTCGAGGCCGACGCGCCACCACTCACCGTCGGCGAGGGCCTTGTAGGACTTCTTGAAGGATTCGGGCAGCTTCAGGCTGTTGGTCTCGGGATCGAAGACCGGGGGGTTGCGGTCGGCGTCCGCGAAGGATTCCGCCAGGGGGCCCTCGGCCAGGCGTACTACCTCGCGCAGCATGTCACGGGCTACTTCACCGTCCATGTCGCCGAAGTTGTCGCCCTCGAGGGTCTCGTCGAGTCCGAACAGCTCGAAGAGATTGAATTCGAGGTCCCGGAGGTTGCTCTTGTAATGGCCCATTGCTCGTTCGCTCTCCAGTCGGTGGTGCGGTCTCGTGAGTACCGCCCAAGTTAGCTACTCGTCGGTAACTTAACGGATATTACCCCCGATCGGTTCCGCTGCCAAGGGCGGACCTACTCGCCAGTAATAGAGCGTCGATCGCTGTGCCGCCGGTCACGTCTCGATACCGGTTCTCGGCCGTGGTGACGGTGAGTCGGTCCCCGACGTCCGCCGCCAGATCCTCTGGCGTGTACAGGATCTCGGGCTCCTGTGGACCGCCGACGCCGTCGGTGATGTTCGACGAGTGATGGCCGAGAATCATGAGGATTCCATCAGGTTTCAACGCCGACACCGCAGCCGATACGGCTCGGCGTCGCTCGTCCGGAGGCAAATGGAGGTAGAATATGAGCACCAGGTCATAGTTGGGCTCGGTTGCCAGCTTCGTCACATCGGCGTGTATCCAGGTCAGGCGCTCGCGCACCGACCGCGGGGCCGACTCGGCCACTCGACTCGCCCGCGTCAATGCCACCGACGAGAAGTCGACGGCGTCCACGATCCAGCCGCGCGTCGCGAGCCAGATGGCGTTGCGGCCTTGGCCGGCTGCCAAATCGAGGGCTCGACCGCGCGGGATTGTCGTCGCGACTTCGACCAAGGTGGCATTCGGAGCCTCGCCGTAGACGAGTTCTCGGCGTTCGTACTTGCGATCCCATTCGGCAGCGTCCACGCCGGAAGCCTAATGGGAACTGCTACAGCGTGGCCCGCAGCAACAGCACGTTGTAGTTCTGGAACACCGTCGCCAAGAAGTAGAGGTCGCGGCCCGTCGAGAACGGGTGGATGTACGGGGCGTAGATCGAGCTGATCTCGCGAGTGTAGACCAGTACCTCGGGCGGGCTCCACGGTCCGACGGGCGATGAAGAACGCCGCAGCGCAATGGAATTGGCGTTGTCGGTGGTCATCATCAGGTACTGGCCCACAGCGGCGTTGTATGCAACCGACAGTTCGCCGACGCCGTCGACGATGGGGGCGGCCGCAGCAGGGTCGCCCTTCTTCCACTCCTTACCCGTCCAATATTCGTATTCGCCGAGCCTCGTGATGTCCGCTTCTCTGACGCGAGAGACGTGGCCGAGTGTGGAGCGACCCGGCGGTGTGCCGTACTGGTAGATGTATCCGTTGTCCTTCAGGTAGGCGCTTTGCTGGAAGTTTCGATCTCCGCCGGCGCTCGGCCTGTGGGTCTCGGGTAGTGCGGCCCAGTTCTCTCCGTTGTCGGTCGAGGCGGCGAGGCCGGAGAAGTTGGTGTCCCAGGTACCTGCGGGTCCCCAGTTCTTGACCGACATGAGGTTGAGGTACTGGGTGTCGCCCACGGCGACTCCGGCGGTGGGGATTCGGCTGATTTCGACGAAGGGGATCTTGGGGCTGGGGACGACTTCTTTGGTTTGTCCGACGGCGTCCTTGACGACGCTGTCGAAGTTCATGCCGTCGGCGAGGTTTCGGTCGTTGCTGCGGACGATGGCGTTGCTGCGCCAGGACCAGAGGCTGCCTTGCAGGAGGTTGGGGACGCCGACGCCTGCGGTGTCGCCGAAGGCGGTCAGGACCTCGCCTCGGCCGTTGTCCCACATGATGCCGAGGTCGGTGCCGATCATGTTGACGTTCTGGGTCATGTTCGGGCTCGACATTCCGGTCACCTGGGCGACGGCCTGTGCGCGGCCGTGCAGTTGCGGCAATCCGAATGTTCCGTTCAGACCGGCGATTGGGTTGATTGCGTTGGGGTCGGCGAGGGCCGTTGGGCCTGTGACCAGCATCGATGCCGTCACCGTCAGTGCTGCGACTGTCAAGAGTCTGGATCCCACGCGTGTCAAAACTGCCCCGTTTCATGGTGTTTCCCCGATAACACCTCGGAACCATGGCAGCGGTTTGTTATGGGCAAGTTCAATCAACTCGTAGCCTGTTTCGCGAATCGGGCGAATGCCCCTCGGTGTCGTAATCTGGACACGTGAGTGATCTACCCGATTCCCAGCTGGCGCGGGATCTGTCCGTCAGTGCGATGCGGCTGAATCGGAGACTGCGTCTGCGGCATTCGAGCGACCGGTTGCCGGTGGCTCAGTTGTCGATTCTGACGACGTTGTTGCGCGAGGGGCCGATGACGACCGGTGAACTGGCTTCTCGGGAACGAATCAAGCCGCCGTCGGTGTCGCGGTCGTCGCATCAGTTGGTCGAGGCCGGCCTGATTGTCCGTGAGCCGCACCCGACCGACGGCAGGCAGGTGGTGCTGCAGTTGACCGAGGCGGGCGTTGCGACTGCTCGCGACGAAGTGGCGTCTCGCGAAATCGCTCTCGCCGAACAGTTGGACGAGTTATCGGCTCGGCAGCGGGAAACGTTGGCCGCAGCGTCGGCAATCCTGATCGAATTGGTCGATCGAGTCGACTGAGACCGTCAGTTCTCGTGTTGAACTTCGCGATCGAGACCGTCGATATTCCACTCGATGGTGGATCCGAGTTCCTCGGAATCTCCTCGGTGCGCGACGCGGCCGAGGACGGTGGCGACTATTGCAGCGCACACCATCCAGACGACTACGCCTATCAGCAACCCGGTCATGGACACTTTGTAGCACTGATGTCTGAGAAATCGCCGTGAAACGGTGGTTATGAAGTGTTGCTGTTCGATATACATCGCGTGCGGTCCGGCAAATGCGACAAAGTGAAGCTTCTTGTTCCCCAACAGATGTAGAGACCCGACGGATTGTTTTTCGTGTCCTTCTCGAAAACAAAAATCAATGAGTTTTGCGTAATTGTTCGACGACTCGGCGAAAGCGACTGTTCGGTGTGCACAGATTCGACACCACATCGAGATCGGACTCGAAATCCACATCTCGCAATTGCGACACCATGGTGACCTCGGCACCCGCAGCGGTCAGTGCCACCCGAGTGTCGTCGCCCGTCGACGGTGCTGACATCGGTACGTCCAGCAATGCTCGGGCCTGAGCAGGATTCCGTAGACCCAGGATCCACCAACCGCCGTCCTCGGCGGTACCGAGTAGATCGGTGTCGGCCAGCAATGCGGCTGCGTCGCTGAGCAGTCGCCCGGTGACCTGAGGGGTGTCCATTCCGATCTGAAGTACCGCACCCGCGGGCGCGGCATCGGCGTGCGCATTCGCCAGCCGTTCGCCCAGTCCGTCGCCGCGCTGCGGGATCACGGTGAACGACGCGAGGGCTCGGGTGAGTTCCTCGGCGCGGGCCGCGTCGTGAAGATGGCCGGTGAGGGCCACGACGCGGTGGTCGACGTTCGCTGCCGCGACGGCGTCGAGGGTGTCCAGCAGTGCGGCGGCTGCCACCTCGGCGGCGGCCGCGTCGCCGATCGTGGCGGCGAGACGGGTCTTGGCAAGTCCTGGAACGGGCGCTTTGGCCACGACGAGGGCGGTGACGGTCACGAGAGCACCTTCCAGAAGTCGCGCACGGCCACGATGGTGCCGCGGACCGAGCCCGAGACCTTGGACGTGCCTGCGGTTCGTGGTCGGTAGTCCACGTCGTGTTCGACGACGGTCCAGCCGGCCTCGGCCGCGAGCACGAG
>CAFBLX010000011.1_pt1 | contig 26934 bp, 26 predicted proteins | sample 7268311 | NCBI WGS metagenome assembly CAFBLX01 (sample SAMEA6814046, study PRJEB35770) | freshwater metagenome | biome: Freshwater; feature: Freshwater reservoir; material: water | place: Czech Republic | collected 2017-05-23 | depth 30m m | reverse complement strand
TTCGCAGATGGACGGTTATGCGGTCGATTCTCGCTCGGTGCAGTCTGCGCCCGTGACGCTTCCGGTATCGACGATCATCGCTGCCGGACCCACCCGACCGTCGACGCTCACGCCCGGTAGCGCAGCCAAGATCATGACCGGCGCACCGATACCCGACGGAGCGGACGCTATCGTCCCCGTGGAGGACACCACGGTGACCACCGCAGGTGCGGTGACCGTCGAACGAGCCCGCGTCGCAGGCGAATTCGTGCGCGAACAGGGTAGCGACGTACGCGCGGGAACGGTCCTGATCGACGCGGGCAGAGTGCTCGAGCCCCGGCACATCTCGGTTCTCGCGGCCGTCGGACTGGCCACCGTCGACGTACGGTCGCGTCCTCGGGTGGCCGTGGTGACCACCGGAGCAGAGTTGGCCGACGCAGGCGAGACGCTCTCGCCCGGTCAGATCTTCGACTCGAACGGCATCACTCTTGCCGCGCACCTGCGCGCGAGCGGTGCCGACGTGGTCACCGTCGCACGCAGCACCGACGATCCGGAACGCTTCCGAAGCATCCTCACCTCCGCAGCCGAATCGGCGGAGCTCATCATCACCTCCGGTGGAGTGTCGATGGGCGACTTCGAGGTGGTCAAGGACGTTCTCGCGCCGCTGGGTGGACAGTTCGGATCGGTTCGGATGCAACCGGGTGGACCGCAGGGCATCACGATGTTCGACGGGACCCCGGTCCTGAGTTTCCCCGGCAACCCTGTCAGCACCGTGGTGTCGTACATCATGTTCGCGCGCAACATCGTTCGGCGATCGGCCGGCCTGCCACCGGTCTTGTCGGGCCCTGCGACTCTGTTCCAGTCGATCATCTCGCCGCCGGGCAGGCGTCAACTGCTCCGCGGGAAATTGCGTGACGACGGCCGGGTCGAACTGGTCGCCGGACCGGGGTCCCACCTGGTGGCCGCACTGGCGTGGGCCGACGTGCTCATCGACATCGCCGCCGAGACAACCGAACTCGCCGCAGGATCGCCCGTGGAGGTATGGCCGCTGTGACCACCGAAGTCCCGCAGAACCCCCTGTCGCACCTCGACGACGAGGGCCGTGCCCGCATGGTCGATGTGGCGCACAAGAAAGAGACCTCCCGAACGGCTGTGGCGGCAGGCGAGTTCGTCACCACGCCCGAGGTCATCGGGTTGGTGCAGGCGGACGGCATGCCGAAGGCCGATGTGCTGGCGACCGCTCGGATCGCCGGTATCTCGGCTGCCAAGCGCACGTCCGATCTGATTCCGCTGTGCCATCAGCTCGCGCTCTCGTCGGTCAAGATCTCCTTCGGATTCACCGACACCTCGATCACGGTCGAGGCCACCGCCCGCACGACCGGTAGAACCGGCGTCGAGATGGAAGCCCTCACCGCCGTCGCGGTTGCCGGGTTGACCCTGCACGACATGGTCAAGGCAGTCGACCCGGGTGCGACGATGAACGGCGTCCGGCTGATCACCAAAGACGGTGGTAAGCATGGACATTGGCAGCGTGACGCGAAGGCGACCGCCCCCGACGACGACGCTCGGCCGTCGGAGGGGACGAAGTCGGCGGTCGTGCTCGTGGCCTCCACCGGCGGTGCTCGCGGGACCCGCCCGGACACCACCGGCCCGTCCATCGCATCCTGGCTGACCGATCGGGGCTTCGCGGTGCGCGGCCCGCTGGTGTACGCCGATGCCGACATCGAGGCCGGGCTGCGCGACTCGCTACGCGGCGAGCCGTCGCTGATCATCTCGACCGGCGGAACCGGCGTCTCCCCTACCGATGCAACTCCGGAGGCCACGGCGGCACTGCTCGACATCGAGATGCCAGGAATAGCAGACCAGATCCGCACCAAGGGAACCTCCGCGACGCCGCACGCGGTGCTGAGTCGCGGAGTGTCCGGGTTGATCGGACGTACCCTCGTCGTCAATTTGCCCGGATCACCGGGAGGCGTGAAAGACGGCTTGGCCGTTCTCGATCCGCTCCTCGATCATGTACTCGCCCAGATCTCAGGAGGAGGACCCCACGATGACTGAACTCGTCGCCCGCATCTCGAACGAGCCGCTGACGACCGCCGAAGTAGAAGCCGCGGTACAGGATTCGCACCACGGCGCCGTGGTGCTGTTCAGCGGAATCGTTCGTGACCACGACGGTGGCCACGCCGTGGAAACTCTCGAATACCGCGCCCACCCCGATGCGGAACGCTTCTTGAGCCGATGCTGCTCGGAAGTCTCGTCCGAAACCGGTCTTGCGGTCGCTGCCGTGCATCGCGTCGGGGACTTGCGGGTCGGCGATCTCGCGCTCGTCGCCGCAGTCGGATCGGCTCATCGCGCCGAGGCGTTCGAGGCGTGCGCCCGACTGGTCGAACGCATCAAGGCCGAGGTACCCATCTGGAAACGGCAGGGCTTCGAAGGCGGGCGCACCGAATGGGTCGGACTGTAGAAGACCTACGCCGGCTCGAGGTATCGATGGACCGGCAACATGGCCGAGGCGTCGACTGCGTCGTCAGGGCCGCGCACGCAGGCCCGCAGTCGATGTTCGACCGCGTCCGCATCGAGTTCGGTGCCGATCAGCACCAGTGATGTCTGCTGGGCTTCACCCCGTAACCACGCTGCACTCTCGAACCGGATGTGTCGCCCCACCGTCTGCACGATGAACTTCTGCTGGTGTCCCGGCAGGTCGAAATGCACGACACCCTTGATGCGGTAGAGGTTTCCGGTCGGGTTCTCCAGAAATTCGATCAGCCGACGCGGCTCCATCGCTGCTGTGCTGACGAACTCGGTATGCGAGTACTGCGCATGCAGGTGTCGGTGATGTCCGTGCTCGTGGCAGCTGTCGTCGTCGAGGTGCTCGCGCAGAAGTTCGTCGAAGGACAACTGCACGGGTAGTGCGGATTCGACCGGCCCGTTCTGGGGCCGGTCGAACAACAACAGAGGATCGACGCGTCCGAACGACACCGCTGCGACAGGGACGTCGCCGACAATGGACCGAACCGTCGACACCACCGCAGAGCGCTCCGAATCCTCGACGGCGTCGGACTTGTTCAGTACCACCAGATCCGCCAATTGCAGATGCTGATCGATTTCGGGATGCAGGGTGCGGGTAACCGCGAATTCGACCGCGTCGACGACTCCCACCAATCCGCCGTACACGATGAACTCGTTCTCACTGCCGCGCACCATTCGAATGAGATTCCGTGGCTCCGCCAATCCGCTGGCCTCCACCACGATCACGTCTATGGCCGAACGGCGGTGAGCCAGCGCATCGAACATCGCGTCCATGTCAGTGATGTCCACCGCACAGCAGATGCATCCGTTGCCCAGTGACACCATCGAATCGACCTGTCCTGCAACGAGCATGGAATCGATGTTGATCGCACCGAAATCGTTGACCACGACGCCGATCCGAATTCCCGCATCGTTGCGCAACAGATGATTGAGCAGAGTTGTCTTGCCGGCACCCAGAAAGCCGGCAACGATCACCACCGGAATTCGTCGACGCGCCACGCCGGTCGAGACTACCGGGCGGCGAGAATTCGATTCAGGAGGCCTCGAGCGAAGGTGGAGACGCTGCTGACGTTCTCGTCGGTCACCAATCCCTTCAACCCGTCGACACCGAACGATTCGACATACGGCGAGACGCTTTCGAGCAGTCGAGACAAGGCACTACGACCCGCTACGGACGTCGACGTAGCTGCGGGGACAGTCGCGCTCGTCGGTGTCGGCGCAGAGGCGGTGGGAACTGCGACGTCCGGCGACGAGGCAGCCTCGGCTCCGAGGAGATAGTCGATGATGCCGGTGGAGATGGCGATCGCATGCTTCACCTGACCGTCCGAGCTCTCCAGCACCGCCGCGTCGTCCGGGTTGGAACCATTGCCCATCTCGACGAACACCAACGGAACAGTCGTCAGTGCGGGCCCCGCGACGTCGGATCGTTCCTGGATCCCGTCGACGACGCCCGAGTAATTGGCGGGATCGAACCCGGCGCGAACGTAGGAATCTCTCATCAGCTTCGAGGCCGAGCGCCCGCCCTCCGACTGAGCCGCATCGGCCGCCGCATTCGGAATCGGCAGTGTCGGCACGATCAGATGGAATCCGTGCTTGTCGGTGTCGGTCGTCGTGCTCGTCGAGTCCGCATGAATGCTGACGGCCACATCGGCTCCGGACGCGCTGGCAGCGCGAGCCCGATCGTCGACGCACCCGCCCCACCCGGTGTCGTCGACGCGGCTGGTCTTCACCGTCGCACCGAGACTCTCCAGACTGGACCGAACCAGCTCCGAGACCTTCCAGTTGATGGTGTGCTCCGGCACCCCGTCCACCGTGGTCATGCCCGTGGTCTGGCAATCCTTGGTACCGCCGCGCCCGTCGTCGACCTGCCGTTGCAGATTCTCCGAGTGAGCTGTGCCCTGGTGACCCGGATCGAGGAAGACCGTCTTTCCCGTCAACTCTCGTCCGGCCGATTCCGTGCCGGGTGTCGCCGACGGCGCAGTGGCGGGCGCGGTCGGGTCGGCCGATACCGGTGCGCCGACGAGCGCTCCAGCACTCAGTAGACCTGCGCACATCAGCGTCACCGCAGCCGACCCGGCTGTTCGTGAAGATTTCATCGACTCGTGGGCGCTCCGGTGGAGCCGGTCGCGCCACTCCCCTCTCGGCACCTCGGACGCCGTCGAGCCACGCGGTTCCCATTGGCATCAGGAGCTACCGTGCGTCACAACGGACACTTGCTGCTCGAGTGAACCAGAGATCGATCCATTCGAGTCCCTGATCGAATTTCGTTAGCCAAAGGAGTGCATTTCGTGATCGATCCGTTGCGATCTGCCCAGCCTTCTCATGTTTCCCACGACGGCGACACAAGTGCCGCGAAACTCCGAAACCGGCCGCCGGCTCGAACCGACCCCGAGAACGAATTTCCTATGAATACCGGACAGTTTGTCTTTGTTCACCGCAACAGCGATCCCTCGCACTGCGCACACACTTAATGCCTGCGCCACGTCGGTTTCGACGAATACATCTGCAGATTCTGTGGCAATGCTGCGAAACCGGTAACAATCGATCGGCCAGCATGGATATACACATTGTTCGGCCGTATAGTCGACACAGTTCGATCTGGACATCCCCCCGCATCATTCCCTGCACCATTGGAGAGCTTCAGCATGGCCAGAAAAGTCTATGTGCAACTAGTCGATGACATCGACGAAAAACCGATCGAATCCGGTGGCGAACACATAACCTATTCGGTCAACGGAGTCAGCTACGAAATCGATCTGAGCGACAAGAACGCCAAAGAATTCCACCGCAAGCTCGACTATTACATCGAGCACTCGACGAAGGTGGGCGGAAAGCGACAGAAGAAGTCGAGTTCCCCGGCCACCGGGGCGAAGCGCGACGCCAATCAGACCAAAGCCATCAGAGAATGGGCGAAGGCGAACGGCCACAACATTTCTGCGCGCGGGAGAATACCCGCCGAAGTGGAGCAGGCGTTCGACGCAGCTCACTGACTCCCGCCTTCCGAATCGGCGTCTCAGGACCCACGCTGCAGACGCCGATTCGGTGGCCGAAGCCATAGACACAACAAAAGCGCCGCCCGGTGGGCGGCGCTTTTGCTTTCTCGGTGGAGCTAAGGGGACTCGAACCCCTGACCCCCACACTGCCAGTGTGGTGCGCTACCAGCTGCGCCATAGCCCCGAGTACTGCGTGCTCCCGCTCATGCGGTTGCTCGAACGAAGTTACACCATCGCTCGCGGCAGCAACAAATCAGCTGGTGCGGCCCGTACTCGATGCTCCGGTACGGGCCCCCGCGCTCGACCCCGATCAGCCGACCGTAGCCAGCCATTCCGAGTCGCCCAGCGCGTCGACCACCTGTCCGTCCACCAGAACACCCGGAGTTCCGCGTGCGCCCGATGCGGCCAAGGCGTCCCGACCGGTCGTCGCGTCCGCCACCGCTGCGTCACGCTGCGCGCCCGTGGTGATGCACTCCACCGCAAGATCGCTCGCTCCGTTCGACGTTGCCAGCTCCGCCAGTTCGGCATCGGTTCGGTCGGAGTCGCTTCCTTCCTCCGGCTGGAATTCCGGGTCGAACAGCGCGGCGTGGAAACCCGAGTAGACCCGCGCATTCTCGGTGGCGGCCACGCAGTGCGACGCCGCAACGGCCCGCGTCGAATAGTCACCCGAGGCCGAGCTCGCATCGAGGAAATTGATCAGGTGGTAGTTGACCGAGACAACGCCGTCGTCGATTTTCTGAGCCAATTCCTGGCCGTGCTTCACCTCGAGATCACTGCAGAATGGGCACATCGGGTCCTCGTAGATATCGATGACGCGCTGCGCGCCCGGACGAGCCAATACGACGACACCGTCTCCCGGCAACGACAATTCGACCTCGGGATTCTTGACCGATCCGTACCCGTCGTTCCGGGGCGCGTCGCTGCCTCGCTGCCACAGGATCGCTACCACGACGACCGCGACCACCACGAGGAATGCAATACCGCCCAGAATGTACGTCACGGTATTCGACGAGGCCTGCGGAGTGTGTTTCGTGCTGGATGTCTTCTTCTCGCTCACAGAGCGAATACTACGGACGTATCCGTCAGCTGCGCTCGCGCTCGAGGGTGTCCGGAACGCGCGACCACCACAACCCCGCCAGTAGAAGCAGTGCGCCCGTCACGGCGAAAGCCGGACCGAACGAGACCCGTTCCACGATCATTCCGGCCACGATCGGGCCGATCACAGCGCCCACGTCGGACGCCATCTGGAAGGCAGCCAGCACGGGTCCTCCACGGGCCTTGGAGCCGATCACGTCGGCGACCGAGGCCTGCTGGGCAGGACTCATCAGGCCCGATCCGATTCCGGCGATCAACGACACCGCGAGGAACAACACCGGATCGTGGACATAGCCCATCACGACCGTTCCCAGGCCGCACACCGCCAAACCGCCCAGCATGAACGGTTTGCGTCCGCGTACGTCGGACAGGCGACCGGCAGTGGTGAGAACCAGTGCGTTACCCACTGCGAACACCGTGAGAGCAATCCCGACGAACACCTCGGACCGCTGCATTGCCTCGACGACGAACAACGGCACCAGCGCCACCCGGACACCGAACACGGCCCATCCGTTCGCGAAGTTCGACGCCAGCGCGGCCCGATAGGACGGGATTCGCAGAGCAGCGAGCAACGACATCGTCGGCGGCGCAGTTCCCTTCTCCGGCTTGACCAGATCGGAATTGCCGAGGGTGAAGTACACGACGGCAGCGGCGATCACCAGAGCCACGGCATAGATGACGAACGGCACCCGCAGACCGAAACCGACGAGCGCGCCGCCGACGAGCGGACCACCGATGGTTCCCAGCAAGAAAGCGGTCGCGTACAGCCCGGAGATGCGGCCTCTACTGGTAGGTGGACTGATTCTGATCAGCAGTCCGAGAGCAGACACCGAGAACATCGTCGACCCGATTCCGCCCAGTCCGCGAAACACCAGCAGCTGCCAGTACGTCTGAGCCAGAGCGCACGCACCGGTGGAGACCGCCACGATCAACAGTCCGATCAGGTAGACGGGTCGTTCGCCGAGACGCTGAACCAGAGCGCCGCTCGCCGGTGCGAACAGCAACCGCATGAGGGCGAAGGCACTGATCACTGCCGATGCGGCCGTGTATCCGACGCCGAATTCTCGAGCGAACTGCGGCAGGGCAGGCGCGACGATGCCGAATCCGAGGGCGATGACGAACGCTGCCGAGACCAGTACCCAGATCTCCGGTGGGAGTTTGCCTCCGGGTTGGAATGCCGGCTCGGGGGCCGGGCTGTCGTGGTCGGGTGTCGGTGAGTCGGTCACGAGCTCTCGAGAGCGGACGAGACCAATTCACGTGCTGCAGCCTGGACCTCGGCGAGGTGTTCCTTGCCCTGGAACGACTCCGCGTAGATCTTGTAGACGTCCTCGGTTCCCGACGGACGAGCTGCGAACCAGGCGCTCTCCGTTGTCACCTTCAGCCCTCCCAGTGCGGCCCCGTTTCCGGGAGCCTCGGTCAGCGTCGCGGTGATCGGCTCCCCCGCCAATTCGGTGGCGGTGATCTGGTCGGGCGACAACTTGGCGAGCACAGCCTTCTGCTCCCTGGTTGCCGGAGCGTCGACGCGGGCGTACGACGGGTCGCCGTACTCGGCTGTGAATTCTGCGTAGCGTTGCGACGGTGTCGATCCGGTGACCGCGGTGATCTCCGAGGCCAACAGCGCCAGAATGATTCCGTCCTTGTCCGTGGTCCACACTCGGCCGTCGTGCCGCAGGAACGAGGCACCGGCGCTCTCCTCGCCGCCGAAGCCGAGCTCGCCGTCGAGCAGCCCCGGCACGAACCACTTGAACCCGACCGGGACCTCGAGCAGCTTTCGTCCGAGACCGGCGACGACGCGATCGATCATGGAGGAACTCACCAGCGTCTTGCCGACAGCCGCGGTCGGTGACCACCCGGGTCGGTGGGTGAACAGATAGTCGATCGCGACCGCGAGGTAGTGATTGGGGTTCATCAGACCACTGTCGGGAGTGACGATGCCGTGTCGATCGGAGTCGGCGTCGTTGCCCGTGGCGATGTCGAATCGATCCCGGGCTGCGATCAGTGATGCCATCGCGTTCGGCGACGAGCAGTCCATTCTGATCTTGCCGTCCGTGTCCAACGTCATGAAGCGGAACGTGCCGTCGACCAACGGATTGACGACGGTCAGATCGAGGTTGTGTCGTTCGGCGATCGCATCCCAGTAGTCGACACTGGCACCGCCGAGCGGATCCGCACCGATGCGAACTCCGGCGGCGCGGATCGCATCGAGATCGAGCACGTTCGGGAGGTCGTCCACGTAGGTGCCGAGGAAGTCGTACCGCGAGACGCTTCCCGCGAACGCCTGCGCGAGAGTCACGCGCTTGATTCCGGTAATGCCCTCGCGGAGAAGCTCGTTGGCGCGGGCAGCGATCACCGACGTCGCATCGCTGTCGGCCGGTCCACCGTGCGGAGGGTTGTACTTGAACCCGCCGTCACGCGGCGGATTGTGGGACGGTGTGACCACGATGCCGTCGGCTTTCGCGGTCGGCCCCGACTCGTTGTACCGGAGAATGGCATGACTGACGGCGGGCGTCGGGGTGTAGCGATCCCCCGAGTCCACCAGAACGTCGACGTCGTTGGCTGCCAACACCTCCAGAGCCGTCGTCCACGCGGGCTCGGACAATGCATGGGTGTCTCGACCGATGAACAGTGGCCCGGTGATGCCTTGCGCGGAACGATATTCCACGATGGCCTGCGTGGTCGCGACGATGTGCGCCTCGTTGAACGCCGAATCCAGGCTCGAACCTCGATGACCCGAGGTCCCGAACACGACCTGCTGACTCGGCTCCGACACGTCCGGAATGCGCGAGTAGTACGCCGTGACGAGTTGCGAGAGATCCACCAGATCCTCCGGCAGTGCAGTGGTTCCAGCTCTCTCGTGCGCCACGATGCGCCTCCTCAATCCTCGAACGAACCGAATCCGGTCGACGAACCGAATTTCTCGTTCAACCCTAACGCCGCTGCCCCACCCGCGAGCTACTTGCTCTGCCGTTTCGGTGGCCGTGGCAGAAAATAGCTGGTTCGCTGCTGATATTCGCGATACCCCGGACGCTTCTCCATGCTCCGTTCCAACAGTCGAGCCCCGGTGGCGAACACCAAGAAGTACGTCATCGCGACGGGCGACAGAAGCGTGAACACCCCAGGCCACGCCGAGGCCGAGACGAGGAACAGGCCCCACCATACTGCCGAGTCGCCGAAGTAATTGGGATGCCGCGTCCAGGACCACAGACCACGGTCCATGATCTTGCCCTTGTTCGACGCGTCGGCCTTGAACGCGTTCAATTGCGCGTCGCCCACTGCCTCGAACGTCCATCCGAGTAGCCAGATCACTACGCCGAGTACGACGACGGGTAGAACCGATCCGTGTGAGACGGCGGATACCTGCAGTGGAAGGGACACGAACCACAGCGCAACCGCCTGCGTCAGATAGATCTTCCGCAGGGCGTACCAAGTTCTGTTGCCGGTGGCCTTGGACAGCAGCTCGGTGTACCGCGGATCCTCACCGTGTCCGCGTGAGCGCTGCACCATGTGCAGCACAAGACGAAGCCCCCACACTCCGACGAGCACGACCAGCAGGAGTCGTCGCCACAGATCACCGGTTCCGGTCGCGGCCGAGATCAGCGCGATCAGAACGAAGCCGCCACCCCACGTCACATCCACGACATTGTGTCGTCCGATACGGGCACCGACGAGGGCGGTGACCATCATCAGGACAGCGGTACCGCCGAGACTCGCCAGTGACACGGTGAAGAAGTCGGACCAATTCACCGCGCGGCCACCCACACCGGGCGGACCGGTTCCATCCCGGACGACCCGTCGACCGGGCGAACGGACAAGATCTGGTCGACCCCCATCCTGTTGTCCCGGAATGCCATTCCCCCGCCGATCAGGTACAGCCGCCAGACGCGGGCGACCTCCTCCCCGACCATGGCCACCACGTCGCCGTACCGCGACTCGAAGCGCTCGGTCCAGACGTCGACGGTCCGCACGTAATGCTCCCGAAGCGCATGGACGTCCCGAACCTCGAGTCCGGCCTCCTCGATCATGGCCACGGTCCGCCCGACCGGGCGCATGAACATGTCGGGCGCGATGAACGATTCGATGAATGCCCCGCCGCCGGGGTTGTCGCCTTCTCTTCGCGACATCTGCTGGATCAGTACTCGTCCGCCGGGCTTGACGTTGGCATGCAGTGCGGCGGTGTAGGTCGGGTAATTGGCCTCCCCCACATGTTCACCCATCTCGATCGACGCCACCGCGTCGAAGGGCCCGTCCGGAATTTCGCGGTAGTCCTGGATTCGGATCTCGACGTTGTCCTGCAGTCCTCGGTCGGCGATTCGCTTGTCGATGAAGGCCTTTTGTTCGCGCGAGATGGTCACTCCGACGACCTGCGCTCCGTATTCCTGTGCCGCATGCAGGCTGAGAGACCCCCAGCCACAGCCGACGTCGAGGAACCGTTGCCCGGATCGTTTGTCGAGCCCGATCTTTCGGCACACGAGGTCGAGCTTGTCGCGCTGGGCATTATCGAGGGTGTAATCCGGCGAATTCGAGGTCCAGTACGCCGACGAGTACGCCATGTGCGAATCGAGGACCAGTTCGTAGAAATCGTTCGACAGGTCGTAATGGTGGCTGATCGCAGCGCGGTCGCGAAGCAACGAGTGCAGCCGCCCCTTCACCGAGGCTTGCGACGCGGGTGGCGGTAGTGGGCGGCCGAACACGCCGAGATCCTTGGCCAGCCGCGCCAGCCGCAGTAACGATGCCGGCCCCGGTCGTACTGCCGAGAGCCGGCGCTCACGGACCACACCCCAGACATGATCGAGAGCCGCTGCAAGATCGCCGTCGACGTCCAACTCCCCGGTGACGTACGCCTGCGCAGCACCGAGTTCACCGGGGCTCCACAGCAATCGACGAAGAGCGCTGGGGCTCCGCAACATCACTTTCGGTGCCAGGGCGTCGCCGGCAACGGATCCGTCCCACGCCTGCAGCCGGACGGGAAGCGGGCCACCCACCAGGGGTTCCATCAACTCGGCAATTCGGTGTGCAACACCGACGCTGCGATCGGTCCGGTCCACGGCACTTGTCGAGGTGGTCATCGGTCGTCCCTTCGATCGAGCACGATCTGCTGAACATCGAGGTACCCGGATCGGAATCCGGCCTCCGAATAGCAGAGGTAGAAGTGCCACATTCGCGCGAATACATCGTCGAACCCGAGACCCTCTGCCTCGCTGCGGTATTCACGGAAGCGACTGTCCCACAGGGCCAGGGTTCGCGCGTAGTGATCACCCATGGACAGGCGCTCGCGAACCCGAAGCGAGGTGTGCTGCTCGGTCACCTCCTCGATGGCCCGCACCGACGGCAGGAACCCGCCGGGAAAGATGTACTTGTGCACCCACGTGTACGTGTTGCGGGTGGCCAGCATCCGGTCGTGCGGCATGGTGATGGCCTGGATCGCCACGCGTCCGCCCGGTGCCAGATGTGCATCGATCGTCTCGAAATAGGTTGCCCAGTACTGATGACCGACGGCCTCGATCATCTCGACCGACACGATGGCGTCGTATCGGCCGTCCACCAACCGGTAGTCGAGGAGATCGATCTGTACTCGATCGCTGTATCCCGCTGCCGCGCAACGCTTACGCGCGAGCTCCTGCTGCTCCACCGACAGTGTCACCGACCGGACCGTCGCACCGCGAGCGGCCGCGCGAATGGCCAGCTCGCCCCATCCGGTGCCGATCTCGAGGACCCTGGTTCCTTCGCCGACGCCTGCGCGATCGAGTAGCCGGTCGATCTTTCGGCGCTGGGCGTCGGCGAGCTCCATGCTGTCGTCGGGTCCCGATCCGGCGAACAACGCACTCGAGTAGGTCATGGTCTCGTCGAGGAAGAGCTCGAACAGCTCGTTCGACAGATCGTAGTGACGCGAAATGTTGGATCGAGTGTTCTTCGTCGTATTGCGTTCACTCCGTGGAGGTTTCGGGACGTAGAGCCCACGGAGTCGCTGCAAGGAATCGGGAATCAGCGACGCCATTCGACGAGCGAAGACCTCGAGCACAGCGGTGAGATCCTCGGCATCCCAGTCTCCGGCCATGTATGCCTCACCGAATCCGATGAGGCCGCTGTCGCCGACGCGCGCGGCGAAGTCGTGTGGCCGATAGACCGTCATCAACGGTGCGTCGGACGATCCGGCCCCGATCACTGTGCCGTCCGGCATCGCGACTCGGACCTGCAATCCCGCGACCGCACGACGGAAGAGAAAGTCGGCAACGGGCGCGGCGACCGCAACTTTCACGCCACCGGGAACGTGGGCGATCTGGGGCCAGACCCGAGGATCGACCAGCGGGCGCGGCCCGGGACCGGACGGGTGCGACACGGAATCGGTTCGAGACACCGTCGTCATCTGTGAGCTCCTTCCTTCTGAACTCTCCGCGCCCCCGGAGGGGCAGGTTTCTGCACGATCTTCAGACCCCGCGCCCAGAGCCGAATGCCTTGCCAGCGAATCTGTACCACCACTCGCAGCGGTGCGATCGGGATCTCGAGTGCGGTACGAAGAATCGATCGCGTCGTCACCTGGCGGCGACGGCCGACGACGGTCGCCACGAACGGAGGGTGACCGAGACGTTCGAGGACGATCGACAGCCGGAGTGTGGCGTCCGGCTCGGGCAGCTGCATGGAGTACTCGCCGTCGACGTCGTTGAACGGTGAGACGTAGAACTCTTTGGAAGTCCGTGCCTCACCGTGGCGACCGGTGTCCAACAGGTACCGGTATCGCTCCCCGTAGGTGTTGTGCACCTCGGCCACCACGCAGCGGAGCTCTCCGTCGCGGTCGTGACACCAGTACACAGTCAATGGGTTGAACGTGTGCCCGAACACCCGCGCGCTGGCCAACATCGTGATGCGACCGCCGCCGAGATCGATTCCGCTCTCTGCCAAGAAGGCATCGACGTTCTGGCGAATGGTGGCACCAGGGTCACCCATGTGGTCGCGGGAATCGAATGATGCGAGTGGCCGCAGGATCCGCGGCAGTTCGGGAAGTGCGTCGAGGTCGACGAACCAGCTGTAGCTCTTGTACGAGAACGTATTTCGTATCGGTGCTCGTCGGACGTGATCGATCCGAGTGAGATACAGCGCCGCCCCGTGCGCCCGGGTGTTCGGCAGAACCGACGTCAGAGCCACGAGGCCCCCACCCGTTGCGCGGCGCGCGCTCCGGACAACGCACCGTCCTCATGGAATCCCCACCCGTGGTACGCCCCGGCGAACGACACCGTATCGGTGTCCAATTCGGGCAGCCGACGCTGCGCTGCGACGGATTCGGGGGTGTACTGCGGGTGCTCGTAGGTCATCTCGTCGAGCACCGTGTTCGGGTCGATGCGATCTGCTCCCCCGAGGGTGACCAGCATCCTTCGATCGCTGTCACCCAATCGCTGCAACCTCGTCAGGTCGTAGCTGACCAGAACTCGATCGGGTTTGGCGCTACAGGACGGGAGGTGGTAGTTCCACGACGCTCTCGCTCTGATGTTTCGTGGCAGCACCGACGAGTCGGTGTGCAGTGCAGTGTGATTGACCGAATACGGCATAGCTCCGAGAACGCTGTGTTCGAGCGCAGTCGGCTCCGCGAGCATCTTCAGCGCTGCACCGGGATGGACTGCGATCACGGCGGCGTCGAACGTGCGCAGGTCGTCGTGGCCGTCCCGGATCTGCACCGAATCCCCGGACCGGTAGACAGCATGTACCGGATTGTCGAGCAACACCTCGTCGATGTGCTCCGCAACCCGACGAACGTATTCGATCGACCCGCCGGTGACGGTACGCCAGGTGGGAGATCCTGTGACGGTGAGCATTCCGTGGTGGCGGAGAAAAGTGAACAGGTAGCGAGCCGGGTAGGCGAGAGCAGTGTCCGGATCGCACGACCACACCGCGGACACCAACGGTGTCATGAAGTGGGATTCGAAGTATGCGGAGAACGAGTGCTGCTCCAAGAATTGAGCGAGCGTCGTCTCGGTGTCCGCGGCGTCCTCGCGCTCGAGTAGCTCGGTCGCCAGACGATGAAAACGCTTGACGTCGAGCAGCATCGAGACGAAGCGAGGCCGGAGGACCGCGGTCCGCTGCGCGAGAATGCCCCGCATTCCCTGTCCGCCCGAGTATTCGAGCCCGCAACCGTCGCACCGAACGGACATGCTCATGTCCGAATCCTGCGTCGGCACGTCGAGCTCGTCGAACAGACGGAGCAGCGTCGGATACGTGCGGTCGTTGTGCACGATGAACCCGGTGTCGACGCCCACCGGACCACCGGGGCCGTCCACGAAGTGGGTGTCCGCATGGCCGCCGAGCCGAGAGTCGGCCTCGTACAACGTCACCGACGAGTTCTTGGACAGCGCGTATGCCGCCGTGAGGCCGGCCACCCCGCTGCCCACGACGGCAACACGGCGGGTCACGACGATTCTCCCCTGCAGCCCGTCGACGCACCGGATTCGCTCGAATCGGTTCGCACTCTTGACTCGTCGGCGATACGGAGAACGAAGTCACGAGTGACGCGCGACCACACGCGCGGATCACGCAGCATGAAATGGCCTCCAGGCACCGAGAGATATTCGGCGTCGGCACCGTTCGCCATCGCGCGTTCGGTCGCACGACGGGAGGTTCGCGGGTCGGTCCACCGGTCGGCAGTTCCGTGCACCACGAGCAGCGTGCGCTTCTCGTCGAATCCGTCGGCCTCCGTACCCTGCGGCCACCACGGAGCAAGCGCAACGACACCCGCGATCGACGGGTCGTCGATCAGCGCAGCAGCTGTGCGCCCGCCCATCGAGTGCCCCACCACGACCACAGGAACTCCGGGATTGCGGTCACGAATGCGGCGCAGCGCCCACCGCGCGTCCTCTACCGGCGTCCGTTCGGGGGCGTTCCAGCCGCGGAATCGATATCGCAGTTGTTGGACCGAGATGTCGCGGCTACGTCCGGCCCGCCGAAGCGCCCAGGTGAAGGGCCACATTCTCAACCCCGCCAGGTGCCACGGCCTGCTGCGCGCGCGACTCACGTCCTTGCCACCGCTCAGAACCAATACCACCATCGACGGCGACGACAGCCGCTTCCCCGTGTAGAGAACTGGGGTCCGCTGGTTGCTCATGCTCTCTATTCGGCACCGAGCCCCCTGCGGGTGGGACCGGGTCGACAGCAGTGTTTGTGAGGTGTCCGACACAAAAAAAGACCGGGCCGAGAGAAAGTCTCTCGGCCCGGCCTTCACAGTGGAGCTGCCGGGAATCGAACCCGGGTCCTCTGCTGCATTGCCAGGGCTTCTCCGTGTGCAGTCCGCTATGCCTCTACTTGGATCTCCCGATCTCGCGAACAAGTCAGGATGACGATCCCAGCCACTGTTTGATGTTCCTCATCATCCCGCGGCCGGATGAATCGGTGAGCCCTCTAGCTGATGCCAGTACCCGGGCCGAGGGCAAGCCCGGACTGACAGACACGCAGTCGCTACTTAGGCAGCGAGTGCGTAGTCGCGCTGATTGGAATCGGCGCTTATAAGGTTGCGATGACGCTTACGGTGGTCTCTCGCCTGCACCGACACGCTTCCCCTGACTCAACATACAAAGTCGAAACCGTTCAGCCCCGTATGTTCCCGGACACCGTGTCCGGGCTGTTCAGTGTAACGCGTCGATCGGCCATATTCATCCCGTTAACGGCCGGCAGGTCCCTGCGCCGCGGCTGCACCGGCGTCGGACTCGACTCGTTCCACTACTGTCCGCAGCATTCGACGAGCAACGGCCCTGCGTACGGGCAACGACGCGTACCACACGGCTCGCCCGGCCAATCCGCGAGGAAAGAACACGAGTCGCTGTTCAATCGTCGGCTGCTTGGCGGTGCCACCGACCGTGAGATCCAACCACGCCTCTCCCGGCAGCCGTCGCGACGACTTCAGCCGGGTGGTGTGTTCGGTTCCCGAGGCGGACGCATCCGGCCCCGTGGCGTCACGGTGCCAACCGGCGAGCACCTCGGCGTCGGCCAACCGTTCGAGCGCGGGCCGAATGGTGCTCGAACGCGCGCCGCTTCGGGCCACCCGGGTATCGGTGTAGACGACCTCTCCAGCCCAATCCGGGTCGGAGGGAAGCGGATCCGACGGGGCCGCAGTTCCGGTGGCGTCGGTCCACCGTGTCTCGACTTCGCCGTCGTCGATCTTGCGTAGAGCCAGCCGCACCGAATCTCGGTAGCCCGTCAAGCCTTCGGCCGGACGTGGAACGACGGCGTCGATATCCATTTCGTGACCGACGGCGTCGTACTGCAACGATTCGATGAGCGGCATCGCCAATCCGCGCGGAATCGGCGTCACCAACCCGATCCAGTGACCGGCCAGGCGAGGCGTCAACACCGGCAGCACGATGATGCGACGCTGGCGCAGACCGGCCACGTCGGCGTAGATGTTCATCATCTCGCCGTACTGCATGACGTCCGGCCCGCCGATGTCGTACGTGCGGGACTCGGTGACCGGAGCGCTCGCGGCCCCGATGAGGTAATGCAGCACGTCGCGTACGGCAATCGGCTGAATACGGTTGTGTACCCACCGCGGGGTGGTCATCACCGGCAACCGATTGGTCAGGTGGCGAATCATCTCGAACGAGGCCGAACCGGACCCGATGACGACGCCCGCCTGCAGCACGATCGTCGGGACACCCGACTCGATCAGAATACGACCGACCTCGGCGCGTGACTTCAGGTGTGGCGACAGCTCTCCCGTCGGCGGATGCAGGCCCCCGAGGTACACGATGCGACCGACGCCGCAATCCGCTGCGACGGTGGCTACGTTCTCGGCGCTGTCGCGTTCGGTGTCGGCGAAATCGGAATGGCCCGCGGTGCCCATCGAGTGCACCAGGTAGTACATGACGTCGACATCGCTGAGCGCCTCCTTCAGTGACTCCCGATCACTGAGGTCACCCTGGACGATCTCGACGTCCGCCGCCCACGGAACGTTGTCGAGCTTGCTCGGGGTCCGAGCCAACACGCGAACTCGGTAGCCCTCGTCGAGCAGGCGCGGTGCCAGACGACCGCCCAGATATCCCGTGGCACCGGTGACCAGGACACGCGGCCGAGACGACGCGTTCTCGGACGTGGGGACATCGGAGGTAGAACCGGAAGCAGTCATAAACGGGTTCATTACCCGTGCGCGGGCAAGTTCAACCCGCGAGCGCGATCATCGCGATTGCCCCGAGCGCCAACGCCATTCCCACCTTCTGCAGTGCGCCGACCCGTTCGCCGAGCATCACCATCGCCAGCAACACCGTCGCAGCCGGATACAGCGAGGCGATGACGCTCACCAACGACAGCAGACCGCCCTCGTACGCGTAGATCATCGCGGCGTTGGCGACCACGTCGAGCACGCTGACGAACGCGGCAAGTTTGAGCACGCTGCCGTGTGGCGGTGCGAAATGCCCCGATGCCAACGCGACGGCCCAGACCACGGCGGTGGCCGATGCGCGGGACGCCGCGAGGGGCCACAGCCCACTGCCGTCACCGATCTGATGCAGGAAGATGAAGGCGAAGGCGAACGTCACACCCGACCCGACCGTCAGCCAGGCCACGGTGCGGGTGAACTTCATGTCGCGGCCGCCCGCGACCTCGCCGGTCACCTCGTCCGGTGACTCCTTGCTGACCAGCACGACGGCCACCAGGGCAACGGCGATGCCCACGAAGGCGATGACGCCGGGACGCTCACCCATCGACAACCCGACCAGAACCGGGATCCCGGCGACCAACACAGCCGTCACCGGGGACACCACCGCCATCGGCCCGGCCGCGAGCGCGAGATAGAACCACCACACGGCGACGCCGCCCGCCACACCCGACGCCAGGCCCCACAGCATCGCGGGGAGTTCGATGGTCCCGCCGACGAACGGAGCGACGAGCAACACGATGACGAGCGACAGCGGGTAGGACACGATGACCACCCGCAGGGCTGCGACTCGACGGGACGCGACACCGCCGACGAAATCGCTCACCCCGTAGCCCACGGCAGCTACCAGAGCGAGCAGGACAGCGGTCAGCGCATGCCCTTCACTCGACGCCCGAGCTCACGAGTGACTTCGCGTTCGGCGGTGCGCTTGGCCAACGACTGTCTCTTGTCGTAATCCTGCTTGCCCTTGGCCAACGCCAGTTCGACCTTGACCTTGCCGTCCGAGAAGTACATCGACAGCGGTACCAACGTCAGGTTTCCCTCTTTGACCTTGCCGGCCAGGCGGTCGATCTCGCGACGATGGAGAAGAAGTTTGCGGTTTCGACGCGGCGCATGGTTGGTCCAACTTCCGAGCGTGTATTCCGCGATGTGCAGCCCGCGCAGCCAGATCTCGCCGTCGTCGACGGTCGCGAAGGCGTCGACGAGGGAGGCCTTGCCGTCGCGCAGGCTCTTGACCTCGGTGCCGACGAGCGCGACTCCGGCCTCGACGACGTCGAGTATGGAGTAGTTGTGCCGTGCCTTGCGATTGGTCGCAATGGCCTTGCGGCCCTTCTCTCTCACTGCAGGGCCCTTTCTCGAGCGTTCGATGCGTGACGCCGCCTCATCGGCAACCGCTCCAGCATAGAACCGATCGGCAACCGAATTTATTCGCGCACGTAGAGGCGCAATGTGATGTAGGCGGTGACCGCCGCCATTCCCACTCCGACGAGTGCCAGGAACGGCGAGACCAACAGCACGTCACTGTTCGATATCCGAGCCAGAATGTTGGCTTGATAGACGTCGGAGAGGACGTCGTCGATGAACATGTTCTTCGCGGTGAACAGCCCGGCAATCGCCAGCGCCAAACCGACCAGAGCTGCGACCACGGCTTCGAGGAGGAACGGCAGCTGGGTGTACCACCGGGTGGCACCGACCAGCCGCATGATTCCGACCTCGGTTCGTCTGGTGAACGCAGCGATCTGGACCATGTTGGCGATCAGGAGGATCGCAGCGATCGCCTGCACGGTGGCAATCGCGAACGCTGCGTTGCGTACTCCGTTCAGGACGCTGAACAACCGCTCCACCAGGTCTCGCTGGTTGAGCACGCTCTGCACACCCGGACGGTTCTCGAAGTTGTCGTTGATCACTCCGAATCGCTCCGGGTCGCTCAGACGCACCTTGAACGAGGCCGGGAAACTGTCGGCACTGACCAACTCGGCCAGTTCGGGTTGGTCCTTGAACACTCGCTCGGTCGCGTCCTTCACAGCGTCCTCGCGGTTGAGGTACTGCACCGAGACCACGGAGGGTGTGTTCTCGAGATCCGAGCGCAACGTAGCGCACGTCTCCTGGGCACAATCTGCGTCGGTGGCAGAGATGTCGTCGGTGAGGAAGATCTGCACCTCCACCCGGTCGAGGAAGATCTGCTGGGTCTTTCCTGCCATCTGCACCACGAGCAATCCGCCGCCGAACAGACCGAGGGAAATAGCGGTCGTCAAGATCATGGCGATCGTCATGGTGATGTTGCGGCGAAGCCCGGTGAAGACCTCACTGAAGATGAAACTTGCGCGCATCGCGGAATCCGAGCCCTTCGATTCGTTCGGTCGAGAAGTCTGAGCGGTCGAGTTCGGTGGTCGGCGTCAGCGGCCGACGCCGTAGACCCCTCGGGCCTCGTCACGAACGACTCGTCCGTTGTCCAGTTCCACGACGCGTCGACGCATGGAATCGACGATGTGGTTGTCGTGGGTCGCCATCAGCACGGTGGTTCCGGTGCGATTGATGCGCTCGAGCAGCAGCATGATGTCCTGACTGGTGTCCGGATCGAGGTTTCCGGTCGGCTCGTCGGCGAGCAGCACCAGCGGTCGATTGACGAACGCCCTGGCGATCGCCACACGCTGCTGCTCACCACCGGACAACTCGTTGGGCAGACGGTCGGACTTGCCGCCGAGTCCCACCAGATCCAGCACCTCGGGAACAGTGCGCTTGATCATCGATCGAGGCTTGCCGATCACCTCGAGCGCGAACGCGACGTTTTCCACCACGGTCTTCTGCTGCAGCAGTCGGAAGTCCTGGAACACGCACCCCATGCTCTGTCGTAGCCGCGGGACGCGACGAGCAGCGAGCCGGTTGACGTGAAAATCCGCTACGTGGATATCGCCGGACGTCGGCGTCTCTTCCTTGAGCAGTAAGCGCATGAATGTCGACTTACCCGAACCCGAGGGCCCGATCAGAAACACGAACTCGCCTTTGTCGATGGAGACCGTCACCTTGTCCAGAGCGGGCCTGGTCGAGGTCTTGTAGGACTTGGACACATTCGAGGTGCTGATCACGGGTCGCCAGTGTAGTCCTTACCCGTCGGTAACCGCCGGAAGCGAGCGGGTGCCGCGGCGAGTCCCGAGGGCCGGTAAAGGATGCCTCAGCGCGACGACGTCGGTGCAGGCCGGGACGGGATGAGCGACTGAATCGCCGGCGGGATGGGCACGCCGAACGGGGCAGTCGTCGTGGTCGGCGGGGCGGTGGTCGTCGTCGACTGGGTACCGGTGTCGTCGGCGCTCGTCGACGACTCCGGGTCGGTGGTCGTGCTGGGTGTGGTGGTGGTCGACAGACGTGAGGGGGTCGGTACGTACGTCTGCGATTCGCTCGGTTGCGTGAGCTCGTCCGGGCTCACCGCAACCGGCCCCTGAACCGCTTCCCCGTTCCTCTCGGCGATATCTGCGCTGACCTGCCCGTACAGCAGAGCGGTGAGCACGAAGCAGATTCCGAACGCCACGGTGGAGGTTCGGACGCGGCCGTAGATCTTGGCCGGAATGCGCCACTGCCGCCAATTTCGTTGCGAGCGTTCGGTTCCGGTATCGGGTGTACTCACTGGTCTTCCGTTCGATCTCGTCCCGATGATTCCGGTGCAACCCCGGCCGTGCTGACGTCGGGGGCAACGTTGATGCCCTCGGGCTGCAGCGCAGCGGCAACTCTCACACGCAGCTCTCGTCCCACCTGGAATTGCTTGCCCGGCAGCGTCCGCGCGACCAAGCGCACGTTGACCTGCCCCACCTCGATGCTCTCCACGCCCATCACGGTCGGTTCGTCGAGTAGGAGCGGACGCAAGTGTGAATCTGCGAACGCATCGCGGCCGACCGCACGCAGAAGCGCATTCACCTGAGTCAGATCGGCGGTACTGGGGACCGGAACGTCGACGACGGCGCGAGCCCAATCCTTGGACAGGTTGATCGCCTTGACGATCTGCCCGTTCGGCACGGTGATGACCTCGCCGTCGACGCTACGGACCCGTGTCACTCGGAGCGTGACGTCCTCGACGGTGCCCTCGGCATCCTCGGCGGAGCCGTTGACGGCGATCTGCACCACGTCACCGAAGCCGTACTGCCGTTCGGTGATGATGAAGAAGCCGGCCAGGATGTCTTGCACCACGCGCTGAGCACCGAAGCCGAGGGCTGCACCGATGACAGTTGCGGGTGCCACGAGTCCACCGACCCCGAAGCCGAACCGGCGCAGCACCTCGATGGTGACCAGGATGTAGATGAGCGTGACCAGCACCCAGGTGATGACCTGAGCCAGGGCATGACGGTGTTTGGCGGCCTCCGACCGGACGAGCGCGTCGCTGTGCTGGTAGTTCTGGTCGATGCGGGCAGTGATTCGAGATCCGGTCCACGTGACGAACCGCGCGGCCAGTAGCCCACCGAGGATGTACAGCACGATTCCGAGGCCGTTGAGCTTGACCTCGGGCGTCACGTTGAGCCAGGCCGTCATCGGTTACTGCTCCCCTCGCATTCGCCAGCGAATTCCCGATTCCAGGAAGCCGTCGATGTCTCCATCGAGAACAGTAGACGGATTGTTGACCTCGTACTCGGTACGCAAATCTTTGACCATCTGGTACGGGTGCAGCACGTACGAGCGCATCTGATTACCCCAGGAGCTGCCGCCGTCACCCTTGAGCGCGTCCATCTCGGCCCGCTCTTCCTTGCGCTTGACCTCCAGCAGCTTGGCCTGCAGCACGCGCATGGCCGACACCTTGTTCTGCAGCTGCGACTTCTCGTTCTGGCAGGTCACGACGATTCCGGTCGGAATATGCGTCAACCGGACGGCGGAGTCGGTGGTGTTGACCGACTGCCCACCTGGCCCGGACGAGCGATAGACGTCGACCCGAATGTCGTTCTCGGGGATTTCGATGTGGTCGGTGGTCTCGACGACCGGAAGCACCTCGACCTCCGCGAACGACGTCTGGCGTCGACCCTGGTTGTCGAACGGGCTGATCCGGACGAGCCGGTGCGTGCCTTGCTCGACCGACAACGTTCCGTAGGTGTACGGGGCCTTGACGGCGAACGTCGCGCTCTTGATTCCGGCCTCTTCGGCGTAGGACGTGTCGTAGACCTCGACGCCGTACCCGTGCTTCTCCGCCCAGCGGATGTACATGCGCATGAGCATTTCCGCCCAGTCGGCGGCGTCGATTCCGCCGGCACCGGAGCGAATGTTCACAAGGGCGTCGCGGGCGTCGTACTCACCGGACAGCAGAGTTCGAACTTCCATGGCAGCGATGTCCTCTCGGAGCGAGGCGCGTTCGGCGTCGGCGTCAGCGGTGGCGGACGCGGCGGCCTCGCCCTCTTCGCCCTCGGCCAACTCGTACAGAACCGGCATGTCCTCGAGCCGCTGCCGGAGCTCCTCGACGCGGCGCAGTTCGGCCTGCGCATGGGAGAGCTGACTGGTCACCTGCTGAGCGTGTTCCTGGTCGTTCCACAGGTCGGGTGAGGCGGCCTGATGTTCCAGCTCGTCGATGCGTCGCCGCAGCTCCTCGACGTCGAGAACGGACTCGACTGTGGACAGAGTGGTATCGAGCTCGGCGAGGTCTGCAGAAACGTCGGGATGCACGAGAGTCAAGGTTACCGGCACACGAACCCGTCCCCGACCGCCCCCGAAGACGGGTGGTCATCCAGGGGTTCGAACCGTGCTGATTCGAACCCTGTTCGGGCACCTCGTCCGCTGTTAGCTTTCGACGAGTCGGCATATGCGCACGTCGACATCCCTGCCGCCGCACGGTGCCAGCGACATTCGATGGACAGAGGAGTCTCGTATGACCGTCACCGACCAGTACCTCGAGAACAACAAGGCATACGCCGCCCAGTTCGACGGCCCTCTACCGCTGCCGCCGTCGAAGCACGTCGCGGTGGTCGCGTGCATGGACGCCCGGCTCGACGTCTACCGGATTCTCGGCCTGGCCGACGGGGAAGCACACGTGATCCGCAATGCGGGTGGGGTGATCACCGACGACGAGATTCGTTCACTGGCCATCAGCCAGCGGCTGCTCGGCACCAAGGAGATCATCCTGATCCACCACACCGATTGCGGCATGCTCACGTTCACCGACGACGAGTTCAAGAACGACCTCCAGGAAGAAACGGGTCTGAAGCCCAACTGGGCTGCCGAATCGTTCCCCGATCTGAACCGCGACGTTCGGCAGTCCTTGGCGCGCATCGAGCTCAGCCCGTTCGTCACGAAACACGAGTCGCTTCGCGGGTTCGTCTTCGATGTTGCCACCGGAAAGTTGAACGAAGTCACCGGATAGGCCCGGCCACCCATATTGCCGCGTACGAGCAGGCCCGTGCGCGGCGATAGTCTTCTGCGGTGACCGACTACTCTGCCGATCTGCATCTCGCCCTCCGGCTCGCCGACGAAGCCGACGTCATCACCCGTGGACGATTCCTCGCCATGGACCTGACGGTGGACTCGAAGCCGGATCTCACACCGGTCAGCGACGCAGACCTGGCCGTGGAAACGATGATTCGGGCGCAGCTCGGATCGGAGCGTCCCGACGATGCTCTGCTCGGCGAGGAGTTCGGTGGCACGGCTACGTTCAGCGGCCGCCAATGGATCGTCGATCCGATCGACGGCACCAAGAATTTCGTGCGCGGCGTACCCGTGTGGGCCACGCTGATCGCGCTGCTCGAGGACGGCGTTCCCACCGTCGGAGTGGTCAGCGCCCCGGCGTTGCATCGCCGATGGTGGGCCGCCGACCAGCTGGGATCGTGGACGAGCGTCGGCGACGAAACCGCCCGTCGAATCCACGTGTCGAAAGTCGACTCACTTTCCGCGTCGAGTCTGAGCTTCTCCAGCCTGTCCGGCTGGGCCGACCTCGGAACGAGAGACCGCTTCATCGGACTGACCGATGACGTGTGGCGAGTCCGCGCCTACGGCGACTTCTTCTCCTACTGCCTGCTCGCCGAAGGAGCCCTCGACATCGCCGCCGAGCCGGAGGTCTCCCTGTGGGATCTGGCGGCACTCGATGTTCTGGTGCGCGAGGCGGGCGGGACGTTCACCTCGCTCGACGGACGCGTCGGGCCGCACGGCGGGAGCGCGGTAGCCACGAACGGGCTGCTGCACCAGGACGTCCTCGGCCGCCTCTCCCCCGCTGTGTGATTCGGTCGGCACTCACCGGAGACGGACCGTGAGAGCAGCGCGGAGTCAGAGGACTGCGGCCAGGACCAGGGCCAGGAGCGGAGTGATTCCCTGCACGAACGCGGGCCGGAAGTACTTCGCTCCGCCGGTGGCGAGCACCAGAGCCGCGCCGACGATGCTGGCGCACGCGAAGTAGACGATCGCGTCGCCGGCCGAGCCGCCGACGATGAGGCCGACCACGATGCCGATGCCGAGAAACAGGTTGTAGAAGCCCTGATTGAAGGCCATCGGCTTGGTGATGTCGGCGTCGCTCTGACTGGCGACACCGAACTTCGCCCACACGGCCGGCTTGGACCAGAGCACGCTTTCCATGACGAAGATGACGACATGGAGTACCGCGGCGAGGGCGGCGAAGATCTGAGCTATCGGATGCACGGGAAACAGCCTGTCACATCGGTACGACGCAGGATACGAAAGACCCGCCACGGTGTCGTGCGCCACCAGTACTTACTCGACAGTAGACAGCTAACTTACTCGGGAGTAAGATCTGTGAAGTCCGTGCCCGACGCCGAGGAACTGGTGATCATGAGCAAGCAAGACAGTGTGGTCGACGCGAAGGCCCCCAAGGTGCCCCGCGATACTTCTGCGGTTGGCCTCAACCCGTTCAAGAGAGATGCGATCGGAACCGCCATGCGCGTTCTGACGGCCATCACCGGGTCCGAACTGGCGGAGAAGTACAACCTCCGACAGACGATCGACCGCGTCACGTACGAGAGCACCAAAACCGGTTTCAAGACTCTCGGTGCCGCCAACCGTACGTTCGCCAAGGTCACCGGAGGCGGCAAGCCCAAGCGTCTCGACGACGGTGCCGCGAAGAACCTGAGCTACTTCGACCTGACGCCCGACGACGAGCAGCGCATGATCGTCGAAACGGTCAAGGAGTTCGCCGAGGAAATTCTCCGGCCGGCCGCCTTCGAGGCAGATCACAACGCCTCCTCCCCCGAGGACCTGGTTCGTCGCTCGGCCGAACTCGGCATCACGCTCATCAACGTTCCCGAGGAACTCGACGGTGCCGCCAGCGAGCGCGGTGCGGTCACCAATTCCCTCGTCGCCGAGGCTCTCGCCCACGGCGATATGGGCCTGGCCCTGCCGATCCTCGCGCCCAGCGGTGTCGCTGTCGCCCTCACTCAGTGGGGAACGGACGCGCAGCAGAAGACGTACCTCCCGGCATTCGTCGGCGAGAAGGTGCCGAACGCAGCAGTGGTCGTCAACGAGCCCCGCGCACTGTTCGATCCGTACGCGTTGCAGACCAAGGCCGTTCGCTCCCCCAGCGGGTACAAGCTCAACGGAGTCAAGAGCCTCGTGCCTGCGGCCGGCAGCTCCGAGCTGTTCGTCATCGCCGCTGAACTCGAAGGTCGCCCGACTTTCTTCATCGTCGAGTCCGATTCCAAGGGCCTCGTCGTGGAAGCGGATCCGAGCATGGGTCTGCGCGCCGCGGGACTGGGTCGCCTGATCCTCACCGATGTGGCAGTGCCCGAGTCTGCCCTGCTCGGTGATGGTGACGCCGACCAGCGCGCCGCCGAGTACAGCGCCGCCATCGGTTTGGCCCGTCTGGGCTGGGCTTCCTTGGCCGTCGGTACGAGCCAGGCCGTACTCGACTACGTCATTCCCTACGTCAACGAGCGCGTCGCGTTCGGCGAGCCGATCAGTAATCGCCAGGCCGTGGCCTTCATGGTTGCCAACATCGCGATCGAGCTCGACGGCATGCGCCTGGTCACGCTGCGTGGTGCGTCGCGAGCCGAGCAGGGCCTGTCGTTCGCTCGTGAATCGGCGCTCGCGCGTCGACTCGCGTCCGAGAAGGGCATGCAGATCGGCTCCGACGGTGTGCAGTTGCTCGGTGGACACGGTTTCACCAAGGAACACCCGGTCGAGCGCTGGTACCGCGATCTACGGTCCGTCGGCGTCGCCGAAGGCATCGTTCTCATCTAGCTCGCCGCCCCGAATTCCATGGCACTCACCCAAGGACACACACGATGATCAATCTTGAACTTC
>CAFBLX010000010.1_pt1 | contig 27015 bp, 21 predicted proteins | sample 7268311 | NCBI WGS metagenome assembly CAFBLX01 (sample SAMEA6814046, study PRJEB35770) | freshwater metagenome | biome: Freshwater; feature: Freshwater reservoir; material: water | place: Czech Republic | collected 2017-05-23 | depth 30m m | reverse complement strand
AGGCGCAACGGCTCCTGCGGGACACCACGGGTGTCACCGTCCTGATCTACGACCAGCAGTGCGCCGCGGAGGCGCGTCGTAAACGCAAGCGGGGCACGTTGCCGGCGCGACGGACGCGCGTGGTGATCAACGAGGCCGTGTGTGAGGGCTGCGGCGACTGCGGTGTCAAGAGCAACTGCCTCTCGGTGCAACCCGTCGACACCGAGTTCGGCCGCAAGACCCGTATCGATCAGGGCAGTTGCAACACCGACTACTCCTGCCTCGATGGCGATTGCCCGTCGTTCGTCACCGTCGAGCTCCCCGAGTCGCCGGTGGCGACGGTGAAGAAGGCTGTGGCACAGCCGCCGTCGGTATCGGACGTCGTGCTCCCGACAGTCGAGGCGACGCACAACATCTTCCTCGCCGGCATCGGCGGGACCGGCATCGTCACCGTCAACCAGGTGCTGGGCATGGCAGGCTTGCGCTCGGGTCTGCACGTCGAGGGGCTGGACCAGACCGGGTTGAGCCAGAAGGCAGGTCCGGTCACCTCGCACCTGCGACTGAGTCCACACCGCGCCGAACCGTCCAATCGCATCAGCCCCGCCTCGGCGGACTGCATCCTGGCGTTCGATCTGCTCACCGCGGCCGATGGCAAGAACGCAGGCGTCGCCGATCCCGCACGGACGGTCACGGTTGCATCGACCAGCCGGACGGCGACGGGCGAGATGGTCTACGACCCGTCCGTCTCGTACCCGGACGAGAGCGGTCTGCTCGACCGACTGGACGTGCTGTCCAAGCAGCTCGTGAGCTTCGATGCGCTGGCGGCTGCGGAGACGCTGTTCGGCAATACCGCCGCAGCGAACTTCCTCCTCGTCGGAGCGGCCTACCAGGTCGGCGGACTGCCGATCCCGGCCGACGCTATCGAAGAAGCCATTGCGATCAACGGTGTTGCGGTGCAGGCGAACCACGCTGCGTTCCGTTGGGGTCGCGTCGCCGCCGACGATCCTGCAGCGTTCCGAGCCGCGATGACGCAGGCGGCTCCCCTGGCCACTCGGACGATCACACCGGCGCCGGAGCGGCTACTGAACTCGATCACTGTCGACGGTGTGGTTCGCGAACTCGTCGAGCGCCGCGCCGGCGAGCTCGTCGCCTACCAGAGCGAGAAAATTGCCTCCAGGTATCTGGCCGTCGTCGAGCAGGTATGGGCCAAGGAGCGCACGGTCGGTGACCGCACCGAGTTCAGCGAGGCCGTGGCACAGGGATTGTTCAAGTTCATGGCCTACAAGGACGAGTACGAGGTGGCCCGGCTGCTGACCGACCCGGCGTTCCTCGCGTCGGTGTCGTCGGAGGTGCCCGGGGGAGAGAAGCTCACCTACAAGCTGCATCCACCTGCGCTGAAGGCCCTTGGACGCACCAAGAAGATCGGGCTCGGCCCCAACCTGCATCTACCCATGCGCGTTCTCGCCAAGGGGAAGAAGCTGCGCGGCACGGTCTTCGACCCGTTCGGGTACGCACACGTTCGGCGGCTGGAACGAGCACTGATCGACCACTACGAGTCGATGGTGCTCGACGCCGCCGATCATCTCACCGAACAGAACTACGACGCGGCAACCCAGGCCGCGGCGGCAGCGGACATCGTGCGCGGCTACGAGGACGTCAAGCTCGGGAACGTCGATCGTTACCGCGCCCGCCTCACCGAATTGTCCATCGATACAACAGCTCTCCCGACGACCCGCTAGTACACCGACACAGGACAGGAATCATGACACTGATCGACGATCACCGCACGAATACCTTCGGATCGACGGGAGTATTCGGTCGTCCCGATTTCGCCGACGATTCGCCGCACGAGCAGGTGGTGTTCTGTCAGGACGCCGCAACCGGCTTGAAGGCCATCATTGCCATTCACTCGACGGCACTCGGCAATGCCCTGGGTGGGACGAGGTTCTTCCCGTACCGGGACGAGCAGTCGGCTCTGACCGATGTGCTGCGGCTCTCGCGCGGCATGACGTACAAGGCGGCTGCTGCCGGCCTTCATCTCGGCGGCGGCAAAGCAGTCATCATCGGCGACCCCGCGACCGTCAAGACGCCCGAGCTGCTCGAAGCGTACGGCCGATTCGTCGAGACGCTCGGCGGCCGGTACATCACGGCAGGTGATGTGGGAACCACCTCCGACGATATGGATGTCATCGGACGCTCGACCGATCACGTGGTGTCTCGGACGACGGCAGCGGGGGGATCGGGCGACAGCGCACCGTTGACCGCACTCGGTGTGTTTCATTCCATGCGTGCGGCCGCCCAGGCCAACTGGGGATCGACGGATCTCGGGGGCCGCCGCGTGGGCGTCGAAGGCACCGGGAAGGTCGGCTACAACCTCATCAAGCTACTGGTCGAGGCCGGTGCGACCGTCACTGCGACCGACGTGAATGCCGCTGTGCTGCAGCATGTGCAAGCAGAATTCACCGACGTGCGGATCGCCGATCGGGTCATCGACACCGATATCGAGATCTACGCACCCTGTGCGATGGGAGCGACGCTGACGGACGAGAGTGTCCGCGCCCTGAACGCTGTAATCGTATGCGGCGCAGCGAACAACCAACTCATACAGCCAGGCGTCGAGGAGACACTGCGTCAGCGTGGGGTCGTGTGGGTTCCCGACTACGTCGCGAACAGCGGTGGTCTCATTCAGGTAGCGGGCGAGATCGACGGTAGCTCGCGCTCCGAGATCACGGCCCGGGTCGAACGTGTCGGGTCGACGGTCGCCGAAATTCTGCGTCGCCAGCGCGATCAGGGAGTGCTGGCGGGTCATGCTGCGCACAGCATCGTCCAGGAGCGCCTCGCCGCCCGCTGAAATCTATTGGTTTCTTCGAAAAGCATTGCATCAGAACGGAAGTCGGATAGAATGTGATTACCAACACAGTTCGAGTGGATGCCGTGCGAGACCCGCGTGGACCAGGTGCTCGAACAACTCGAAGTCGACAGGTAGAACACAACAGTGGATGAGAAGCGTCCGTCGAGCTATGCCCGAAAGACCGGGATCTTTCGAACCAAATCGGTCGAGCAGTCCATTCGGGAGACCGACGAACCCGACACCAAGCTCCGCAAGGACCTGTCGTCCTGGGACCTCACGGTGTTCGGCGTAGCCGTGGTCGTCGGAGCGGGCATTTTCACGCTCACCGCGAGAACCGCAGGCAACGTGGCGGGTCCGTCGGTATCTCTCGCATTCGTCCTTGCCGCGATAGCGTGCGGACTCGCCGCGTTGTGCTATGCCGAGTTCGCTTCCACCGTTCCGGTGGCCGGCAGCGCATACACGTTCTCCTACGCGACATTCGGTGAGTTCGTCGCCTGGATCATCGGATGGGATCTCATTCTGGAGTTCGCCCTCGCGTCGTCCGTCGTGGCGAAGGGTTGGTCGTTGTATCTCGGTGAAGTTCTCGGCTCCGCGTCGCCGATCGTGACGATCGGTGGTGTCGACATCGACTGGGGTGCCTTACTCATCGTCGTCATCATCACCGGCCTTCTGGCCAGCGGTACCAAACTGTCCTCCCGCGTGTCGCTGATCATCACCGCCATCAAGGTCGCGGTAGTGATACTGGTCGTCGTCGTCGGCGCGTTCTACATCAAAGCCGAGAACTACTCCCCGTATATTCCGCCCGCTGAGGGGGGGACGACGACGGAAGGCGTTCACCAGTCGCTCTTTTCCTTCGTTACAGGTGCAGGCGGCAGCACATTCGGGTGGTACGGCCTCCTAGCCGCAGCGAGCCTGGTGTTCTTCGCGTTCATCGGGTTCGATGTCGTGGCGACCACGGCCGAAGAAACCAAGGAGCCGCAAAAGGCTCTACCCCGCGCGATCCTGGGCTCGCTGGCGATCGTGACGGTCCTCTACGTCGCCGTCACCCTCGTGCTGACCGGAATGGTGAACTACACCGAACTGGCCGGAGACGACTCCACATTGGCGACGGCGTTCGAGCTGAACGGCTTGACGTGGGTGAAGAACGTCATTTCGTTCGGCGCACTGGCCGGCCTGACGACCGTGGTGATGGTGATGATGCTGGGCCAGACTCGCGTGTTGTTCGCGATGTCGCGCGACGGCTTGGCGCCCCGCAGTCTGGCCCGTACCGGCAAGCGCGGCACGCCGCTACGCATCACGCTGATCGTGGGATTCGTTATCGCAGTTCTGTCCGCGTTCTTCCCGATCGGCGTACTCGAAGAGATGGTCAACATCGGAACGCTGTTCGCCTTCGTGCTGGTCTCGATCGGCGTCATCGTCCTCCGGCGAACCCGCCCCGACTTGAAGCGCGGGTTCAAAGTACCGCTGATGCCGTGGATTCCTATCGTTGCTGTCATCGCGTGCCTGTGGTTGATGGTCAACCTGTCCGTCGAGACCTGGCTGCGGTTCGTGATCTGGATGGCAATCGGTGTGGTCATCTACTTCACCTACAACAAAGGCAACGCAGACAAAACAATTCGCGAACGCGAGCAGGAAGATATCGAGCGGGAAGCGGCGCGTTCGGAGGTAGTCGAGTAGCAAGCATCGAGAGCGCACCCGAATCGACGGGCCCCGTTGTCACACCTCGGCCGACGGGCCCGTCGTTTCGGGGGTCGTGCGCGCCGCCGACCCGTCGAATCTTCCGGCTCGTGTGGCACGTTCTTTGGCTCGCCGATCGGGCCTGAGTGGCCGCACGCCTCCGGTTCGCAGCATTCGAGGCCCACATCAGCGCGCCTGCCAGCGGCTGAGCATGAGCCGTACTGCTGTACGCAAACGTTTTGATTGACAGTGGAGGTGAAGTGCCGTGCTCGAGTACTGGACGATTCCAACCAGCGACTTCTGGAGACGATGCCCGGCCTGCGGCAATAAATGCACCGCAGAAAGGGTCCGGCGCACTCTGTCCAACCACGAACAGGTTACCAATGACTACGCTGCCTGCTGTGCATGTTCATGGGAGGGCTTCGCGGACATGACACGGGGCGAAGGCGTCCAGTCTCAATGATGCCAGTGCGCCCGGGTTGCGGTGGTGACGGCGCGGACTGCCTATCGATTTCAGACGTGGGCGTCATGATTTTTCTGGGGTTTGACCTCCGGTGCAGTCGTCTTCCGGCATTCTCAGTGCAGAAGATGTAGCGCGCCAATCGTCGTCACCGCCGTACGGCGTCTGCTCACTTTCGGGGAAGTCCTAGCAGGCTCCGCACGGTCTCGTCGACGCTTTGCACAGTCGCGGCCGGGTCAGCTCCCACGAAACTGGGAACAGTGCTGATGTCGCAATACGGTCGCTCGGGTGCGGGTTCGCTCGACACGGTGTCGAGCCAGTCCATGCTCAGCGCGAGCCCGGACACGGCGGTGGTGAGATGCAGCCCCAGCTCTTCTCGTCGGACGGTCAGACGCGCACTGCGTTCGCACTCGGCGCGCACGTACGAGTCGAGGTCGGTCACGGGTACCGCTTCGTCGTTCACGCTGTGATAGAGCAGACGGGGGACATCAGTGGCCGTGGTACCGAGGCGGGCGCGGTCCAGTACGGTGCGAATCTCAGGTTTGCCCCACACCGATGCGAAAGGTTCGGTGAACAAGGTGTCGTACTGTCGGGCGATGTTCGTGAGCTGGTTCGATGTCGAGCATGCAGTGGCCATGGCATCGAGGGTCGTGCGGCCCAGCGGTGTGAGGTACGGGTCCAGTCGTGCTTTCAGATCGGGGTAGGTGTTGCGAAGTCCGGAGACGATGAACAGTCCCGTTCCTGCCTGGGCGGAACCGTCGAGGTTGTACGGCGATTCGGCGAGATCGACTGGTGTACCGCCCATTGCTGCGCCGACGAGGTTGATCTCCGGGGCGTACGTCGCGTGTTCCTCAGTGGCCCATCCTGTGGCGAGCGCGCCGCCGGAGTATCCGGCGGCGCCCACGGGTACCGATTCGGGGAGACCCAGTGGGGCGAAGTCCCGCGCTGCTCGAATACCGTCGAGCACTGCACGACCCGGCTCGACCGTGGCTCCGAATTCGGACAGTGGCCCGCCGTGGTCGGGTATCGACACCGTCCAGCCCCGATACAGAGCGGACTGCACCAGGGCGAGGCCCGCCGAGATCGCCGTGACCCCGTCCAGGGCGGGGTTAGTGGACAGGTTCCTCGACGGTGCACACTGCGGTGCGGTGGCGTCCTCGAACACCTGGTAGGACAACAGTCGATGCGTCGAGGTCCCTTCGGGCGGAGCCAGGACGGTGGTGACCGTGGTGCTGGGTGCCCCCTGTTCGTCGGTGGTGCGGTACAGAAGCTGCCACGCCGTGACCCCCACCGGTACGGGGAGTCCGAACAGGGCGACCGGGGTTGCTCTGGATCGGAGCACTGTTCCGGGCGCTGAGTCTTCGAAACCTGCAGGCGGAACGTAGAATTCCGGCGGCGGCGCATCGGCACCGGCATGGGCGGTCCCCCACAGCGCGGTCGAGGCAAGTGCCATGAGTATCGTTAGGCCGAATATCATGAGGCGGCGACTTACGTTCGACGTCCGCACAATTCGAATGATCACTGTGTGTCCTTGTTCGGTATGCGGCCCGCTGCGTGGCCGCCCTCGGCGGGGCGGGGCGCGGCGCGGCTGTTGTGGAATGGCTGTTCCTGGTCGGAACTGGAATGCCGGACCCTGATCGGGTGCGAGGCAGGGGCCACGGTACGTGCCTGCGGCGTATTGCTCAGCATAATCGCCGAATCGACCGATCTCAGGTCCGTTTTGGCCGCGATCGTTCTCCCCTCATCTTCGAATACGTCGACCCGAAGGTGGAGCCCCCGCTGTGGTGCCTCTCATCACCACGGCCGACTGCAGTTGCAGTGAAACGACGTCCACAATCTGTGTGTTCTGGACGCGCAGCACGGTTTTCGGCCACAGAAACGCTGACCGACTTATTCCTCTTGAACCTGGGCTGTGTAATGCCCGACCAGTACGGTGAACAACTCTGCACGCCGCACGCAGGCCGCCTTGGCATCGTCTTCGATCAGACACTGCACCAGGGTGCCGTCGTGTGCAGCGACCAAAGCTGGTCCCAACGCCGCTCGGTCGGTGATCACGAGCCCGAGCTGGTCGAGTAACTGGTCGAGTAATGGCATCAGTGTGGCGAGAATCCCTTGCTCCCGCGCGATAATCACCCGTTTGAGTGAGGGGTTGCGCAGCGCGTGGGCGGTGAACTCGGCGTTGACCCGATACCACTTGTCGTCAATTGGCACCACCGCTAAAACGCATTCGACGATGTCGCCTAGTGAGTCGACCCGTGGTTGCTTACCGGGGGAGGAGAGCAACGCCTCGACGTCGGCCAGCATTTGAGTCGACCGCTGCTCCCACATCGCAAGGAACAGCTCCTCCAGGGAGGTGAAATTGGAATAGAAAGCACCCCGGGTGAAGCCAGCGCGCTCGCACACATGTTCGACACTGCTGTTACCGAATCCTCGTTCCGCATACACCTCCAATGCGGCATCGAGTAGCCGCTGGCGGGTCTGAGGTCGCCGTCGTTTCACCGGTCCGGTGGTGAGGGCCATGTAGGCAGCGTAGCGAACGCGATGCATCTCTGTTTTCCGTACGTTCATGTATTGAATGCGTTACTGTATCGAACGGGGTCGCCGCTCGCAGCACCACGCCCACGGGCGAGGGCTTCGAGTGAAGCCTGCGCGCGAGCTGGGCAACCCGTAGTGGACGAAACGTTGTAGCCGAGTTGTTGTCTGACTCGCATCCCAGGACCGTGAGAAGGACAAGAACGCAGATGATGGACGCCGATGTAATCGTGGTCGGAGCAGGACTGGCAGGCCTGGTGGCGACAGCGGAACTAGCCGATGCAGGCAAGCGGGTGTTGCTACTCGATCAAGAGCCCGAGCAGAACCTGGGGGGGCAGGCATTTTGGTCCCTCGGAGGTCTGTTCATGGTCGATACCCCCGAGCAGCGGCGAATGGGTATCAAGGACTCCGCGGAGTTGGCGTGGCAGGACTGGATGGGCAGTGCCACGTTCGATCGCGGTATCGACGATCCCGCTGGTGAAGACTATTGGGGCGGCCAGTGGGCACGGGCGTATGTGGACTTCGCGGCGGGCGAGAAACGATCCTGGCTGCACGCCCAAGGCGTGCGGTGGGTTCCGATCGTGGGCTGGGCCGAGCGCGGAGGTTATTTGGCCGAGGGTCATGGTAATTCGGTTCCACGATTCCACCTGACCTGGGGAACCGGTCCCGGTGTCCTCGCGCCTTTCGAGAAACGTGTTCGCGAGGCCGCAGACAAGGGTGTGGTGCAGTTCGGGTTCCGTCACCGCGTCGACGAGTTGACTACGACCAATGGCGTCGTCGACGGAGTCCGGGGCGCAATTCTCGAACCCAGCGCATCCGAGCGCGGCGCAGGCAGCAGCCGCGCCGAAGTCGACGATTTCGAACTACATGCAGGAGCGGTGCTGGTCACTGCGGGTGGTATCGGCGGAAATCACGATCTGGTGCGGGAGAACTGGCCTGCGCGGCTCGGTGCGGCCCCGGCGTCGATGATTTCCGGAGTCCCCGAGCACGTCGACGGCCGCATGCTCGGCATCACCGAACGCTCCGGTGGGCGCCTGGTCAACAAGGACCGAATGTGGCACTACACCGAGGGCATCAAGAATTGGGATTCCATCTGGAAAAATCACGGGATTCGGATCATTCCCGGTCCGTCGTCAATGTGGTTCGATGCCCGCGGCCAGCGGTTTCCCGTACCGAACTTCCCAGGATTCGACACCCTCGGAACCTTGAAAGCCATTCAGGACAGTGGATTCGACTACTCGTGGTTCGTGCTCACCCAGAAGATCATCGAGAAAGAGTTCGCCCTGTCGGGATCTGAGCAGAACCCTGACATCACCGGCAAAAACCTCAAGTTGGTGCTCGGGCGGGTCCTGCCGGGCGCAAGTGGACCGGTGGAGGCGTTCAAGAAGCACGGTGAGGACTTCGTCGTCGCCGATACCCTCGCCGAACTCGTCGACGGGATGAACAAGATTACCGGGGACGATCTGATCGACCGAGTCGAGCTGGAACGTCAGATCGTGGCCCGCGACCGCGAAACCGAGAACCCGTTCACCAAGGATTTGCAGATATCTGCAATCCACAACTCGCGTCGCTCGCGTGGTGAACGACTCGCGCGAACAGCGTCCCTGCACAAGATCCTCGACCCCAAGTCCGGGCCGTTGATCGCGGTGCGACTTAACATCATCACCCGAAAAACACTGGGCGGCATACAAACCGACCTCGATGGGCGCGTGTTGAGTACCGGCGGTACGGCAGTGCCGGGATTGTGGGCAGCAGGGGAAATCGCCGGCTTCGGCGGCGGCGGTGTACACGGCTACCGCTCCCTCGAAGGCACCTTTCTCGGCGGCTGTATCTTCAGCGGACGGCAAGCCGGCCGAGCCCTCGCCAAGCAGGCATGACGATGCGACTGCGATGGGGTCGACCCAACCTGCGCGCACACGAGGCAATGGCCCCGGCAGCATCGTCGTCGCCCGACTCTGCGGTCACCGTGTCATTCCTCGGCGTCACCACCCTGCTCTTCGACGACGGCGAGTCAGCCATCCTGACCGACGGATTCTTCTCCCGCCCATCGATGACGCGGACGCTGCTGACACCGCTGCGAACGGACCCCGCTCGGGTCGACTACGCCCTCAAACGAGCAGGTATCGACACTCTCGATGCGGTGGTCTGCGCACATTGCCACTACGACCACGCTCTCGATTCGGCCCACGTCGCGCAACGCACCGGCGCGGTGCTCGTCGGGGATGAATCGACCGCACTGATCGGTCGCGGAGCCGAGCTACATCCGAGCCGGATCGCCACGGCTCAACCAGGCGATGAACTGGAGCTGGGGCATTACACTCTGACGTTCGTCGAATCAGAGCACTCGGCCCCGAACCGGATGCGCGGGACGGTCGGTCGCGCTCTCGCTCAACCCGTTCGGGTCAAAGCGTACAAGTGCGGTGCGGCATGGTCGATCCTCGTCGCCCACAACAGAAGCGGTCAGACCGCGCTCGTGCACAGCAGTGCAGGCTTCCGGTCGAACATGCTCGCGGGTCGCACAGCCGACGTCGCATACCTGGCCGTCGGGCAACTCGGTCACCAGTCTCGCAACTTCATCGAAAAATACTGGTCCGAGACGGTCGCAGCAGTGGGCGCACACACTGTGGTCCTCACCCACTGGGACGACTTCTTCAGACCCTTGACCGCACCACTGCGGGCGCTTCCGTACACGTTCGATGACCTCGACGCCTCGTTGAGGACACTGTCCGATTGCGCCCGGCGTGACGGTGTACACCTCGTCGAACTACCCACCCTGTGGCGGCGAACGGACCCGTGGGCCACTCGATAGATCCAGCGGCGCACGCGAACCGCATCGTGTGTTCGACAACCCTCCCCGGCCACGACAACGCAGTGCGCCGTCCACTACCAGCTCAACAGACAGGTGACACCGTGCTCCGCAGAACTCGTTCGCTCCTGATCGTCAGCCTCGCCGCCGCCGCCCTCACCCACGGCGCAGCGGCGGTGTCCGCGCAGCCGGTCGATGATGCATTCTTCCGCTACACCGGTGCGGCCCCACTCGAGAGTTACCCGCCCGGCTCCGTACTCGGTGTGCGCACTCTCCCGTACCACCTGCTCAACGTAGCTACGCCTCTTGATGCAATGCAGATCCTGTATCGGTCCACCGATGCGCAGGGGCGACCGTCCGCCAACGTCACCTCGGTGCTGCGGCCCCCGAACGCCCAACCCGACAAGGTCATCTCCTACCAATCGGCATACGACTCACTCAACCCCGACGACGGCCCATCCCGAGCTATCGCCGGCAACACGCCCCTGCTGTCGCTGACACCGAGCGGGCGGAACGTAGACGTCGGCGGCGCTGCCGCATCCGGGGAGGGCGCTGTCATCGCACCCTTTCTGGCTCTCGGTTACACCGTCGTCCTCGCCGATACCCAAGGCCCCACAGCAGACTTCGCAGCAGGGCCCGAATACGGAATGATGACTCTGGACTCGTTGCGAGCCGCCCAACAGGTGCCGGGCAGCGGCGTCACCGACAATTCCCGTATCGGACTGCTCGGATACTCGGGTGGCGCCATCGCCACTAATTGGGCGTCGATCATGGCGGCCGACTACGCACCCGAAATCGCGGACAACTTGCTCGGCGCAGCCCAGGGCGGCTTGCTGGTCAACCCAGCGAACAATCTTCGATACGCCAGCGGCAGCATCAGCTGGGGCGGAGTGGTCGGAATGGCCATCGTCGGCATCGGACGTGCATACGGTATCGACTTCGACCCGTACATCAACGACTACGGCCGCGAGATCATGGCAAAGCTCAACGATGCTTCCATCCTCAACGTCCTTCTGCAGTACCCCGGATTGCGGTGGACCGACCTGGTCAAGCCGCAATACGCTGACCCGAACACAATCCCCGAGTACGTCGACGTGGTCAACAAGATCAACATGGGTCAAGCCGCCGTCCCGACCGTCCCGATGTTCGTCGCGCAAGCATCCAACGGAATTCTCGAAGGCACCCAACCGGGCCCGATCGGCACCGGGCCCGGCGACGGCATCATGGTCGCCGGCGACGTTCGCGCCTTGATGAACAAGTACTGCGCCGCAGGTGTGAGCGTGCAATACGACGAATACGACACCATCAGCCACATTCCTGGAGCCGCACTGTGGCTCCCGGGTGCCGTCGAATGGCTGATCGACCGCTTCTCCGACAAGCCGGCACCGACGAATTGCGGGCGCATCGCCCCCGGAAACTCACTGGCACCTCAACAACACGCATCGCGCTGACAAGCCGCCGCAACGACCTGCACCGCTGCAGAGGAGTTGCCGCTGACGTGTCGATGCGTGAGCTTGCGGACCCGGACTAATTGCAATCCGTTCGCCTGCCATCCCGGGCCGGGCAAGTGCCGTCGAACAAGGCGCGGCAGTCCAGTCGGACAGCGCGTTCCGACACTTTTTACGATCGCCCGGCCGCCTGGACGTGAACTAATCGGCAGGCGCAGTACTGAACGAATTTACAACGGAGGTCATGTGAGAGCGCGTCAAGTTTCCGGCCGGATGTTTTTGACGACCATGGGTCCGATGCACGCTCGAGTCGACGGGCCGACTCACGGACCGGCAATCGTTCTGATCCATGGATTCGCCGGATCCGTTCACTGGTTCGACCGCGTCGTGGCCTCTCTCGCGTCCGACTACCGCCTCATTCGAGTGGATCTGTTCGGACACGGCTGCACGGGTGGAGATCGATTTCTCGACGCGAACTTCCAAGCACGGGCGGTGATCGACATTCTCGAGGCTCTCGGCCTGACGGACGCCACAATCGTGGGGCACTCCTTCGGCAGTGACGTCGCACTGGAAGCGGCTGAATCGTCGTCCCGCATCACTCGGGTGGTCCTGATCAACCAGGCCCCCGACCTGGAATCCGGCCACTTTCCCGCCGGGAACGCGGTCATGACCATCCGATGGTTCGCGCAACTTGCACGTGTGTGCGCGGTCCCTGCGCTCGTATCCCGGATCGGGCACCACGCATTCGCCGACGGCTTCGACGCCCGCACGGGATTCAACAACCCACAACAATCGTTCCACGACTTCACAGCCACAAGCGCGGCCATGTATCGAACCGTGTTGATCGATCGCCGCCGACGCCTGCAGAACAAGCCACTCGACTCCCTTGTCCGGACCATCGACAAACCGGTAACGGTGATTCACGGTCGCGGCGACAAATTCTACGATTGGGAACCGACGCTGGCGCGGTATTCCACTGCCGGTGCTCACACAGTCCTCATAGACAACGCTGGTCATTCGCCGAACGTCGAGCAGCCGGACGAAGTCAGCGCCGTCCTGCGCCGGGCCTCGCGTGCTTGACCTCGACGACTCACCTTGCACGAGCGAGTTCAGCAATCGGACGTGCTCGGCTGTGAGTCGCTGGATGAGGTAACGACAGGGAAGCCTAGGCGCAGGCCGACGTCACTCGCGGCGGCGCGAGACGTTGTCTAAGAGCGACACCGTCTCCGTTGTCGCTCTTGTGTCTCGCTGGTCGACCGTCGACCGAGTTGGTGATTCACTGCTGCATTCAGACGACTACGTCGATATCCGCCACTGCCCACTGCCCACTACCCAGTCCATAGTCCTACCAAGAGGCCCTCGATCCGCATGCTCCACATCGACCACGGTTCGCCCTTGCCGGAGCCGTACATGGGTCACGATCGCTCGCGTGTGGTCGACGTGCTCGACGTGCTCGACGCCCGACCCCGCGCGCCACAAGCTGCTGACCGACCTCCGGGGCTTCTTTCGAACCCGACATGACCTGGCGGCGAACCGATCCAGCGAGGTTCACGCCGAAAGCTACTCATCGGTACAATACGTGAACCTACGGTCACGTAGGTTACCCAGCGACGGAGGTCATCGAATGACGATGTTCGGCATCGACGAGCTACCGGTCAAGCCTCGCATGCGCGGATGGATCCATCTCTACGCGTTCGGCGTCGCGGTCGTGGTCGCAATCATTCTCGTCACAGTGGCGTTCAGCCTGGTGTCCGGCACCGCCGGTGTGGCAAGCGCCGTGTATGCCGTCTCCGTGTGCGGGGTGTTCGGCGTGAGCGCTGCATACCATCGAATCCACTGGGCCACGACGACAAGCCGCACATGGATGAAGCGCGCCGACCATTCGATGATTTTTTTATTCATTGCCGGCAGTTACACACCGCTCGTGGTACTCGGACTCCCCTCCGACACCGGACGCACACTGCTGATCGTCGTCTGGCTCGGCGCGCTCGGCGGCGTCGCCCTCAAAATGCTCTGGCCGCAGTCACCGAGTTGGGTCGGCGTGCCGCTGTACATGATTCTCGGCAGCGCCGTAGTCCCCGTCGCGCCGACGCTCATCGAGCACGTTGGCCATGCGCCGTTCCTGTTACTTCTCGTGAGCGGCATGCTCTATAGCGCGGGCGCAATCCTGTACGCGACTAAATGGCCCAACCCATGGCCCAACACATTTGGCCACCATGAGTTCTTTCACGCTGCCACTGTGCTAGCAGCGATCTGCCACCTCGTAGCAGTTGGGCTCGTAATGTTCTAAGCGTGCGCTTGCTCTGCGCCTAGCCTTGTGCGCGGTCGAGCAGTGGGTAAAGTTGGCTAGTGCAGTGCACTTCTGACATTGTGCAGTCGTCTTCTGAAACTGACAGCCACTAAGGAACATCCATGCGTGATTTCATCTGCCGCAAGTGCGGACAGAAGCTGTCGTTCGAGAACTCACTGTGTCTGAGCTGCTCGAGCGCACTCGGCTTCCATCTGCCGAGCAGAGCCCTCCTGGTGCTCCCGGACAAGGAAGACGGCATCTCCGAGGCCGAGGTGGACGGTGCCGTCTGGAAGACGTGTGCCAATCTCAACACCGCGCGCTGCAACTGGCTGGTCGACGCATCCGATTCCGACGACCTCTGCCTGTCCTGCCGGCTGACGCGGACTCGCCCGGCCGACGACGACCTGGACGCGATGGCCGCCTACGCGGACGCGGAGACCAACAAGCGTCGCGTCATCCTCGAGCTCACCGAGCTGGGCCTCCCGATCGTCGGCCGGGACGAGGACGCGTCCACGGGTCTGATGTTCGATCTGCTCTCCAGCGCCAACCAGCAGGTGATGACCGGGCACAACAACGGTCTGATCACCCTGGACCTCGCCGAGGGCGACGACGTGCACCGCGAGCAGCTCCGCGTGGAGATGTCGGAGCCCTACCGCACGCTGGTCGGGCACTTCCGTCACGAGATCGGCCATTACTACCAGATGGTGCTGGTCGGAGACGGTGAACACCGCGCGGCGTTCGAGGAACTGTTCGGCGATCCGGATTCGAGCTACCAGGATGCGCTCGATCGCCACTACAGCGAGGGCGCACCGGAGGGCTGGGAGGACACCTACGTCTCGTCCTACGCCACCATGCACCCCGCCGAGGACTGGGCCGAGACCTTCGCCCACTACCTGCACATCCGCGACACCCTCGACACGGCCGCGGCATTCGGGATGGCACCGGCCGGATCGACCCTCGAAAGCCCGCTGCCCGGCGAGGTCGGCTTCGATCAGATCATCGACTGGTGGCTGCCGTTGTCGTGGGCACTCAACCAGATCAACCGATCGATGGGTCACCAGGACCTGTACCCGTTCGTGCTGCCGGCGACCGTCGTGAAGAAGATCGGCTTCGTGCACTCTCTGGTGGCACCCAGCGCTCTGTGAGCCTCGCTTACGGTCGTTGAGCTCAGCGCCCAGGGGCGTATCCTGTGTTGTCGGCATCCGCCGATACCGGGTACGCCCCCTGCGCAATAGTGGGCAGAGTGCAGTCGCGGGCAGAGTGCAGCAGTAGGACGAGGTGACCACCATCAGCGAGCAGACACTGAACGCGTCGGGCGCCCTCCCGCGGGTTACCGACTTCCAGCTGAGTCGCCGGCTGGCCGAGGTGGCCGAGAAGCTGCGGCGTCAGCATTCCGATCCCGATCGCGTCCTGGCCATGATCACCGAGGCCGCGGTCGCTCAGGTCCCCAATGCCGAGTACGCATCCATCACGACGGTCATGCAGGGCAAGTTCGTGCACAGCGCCGCTCTGTCGGGAGAAATTGCCGGGCACTGCGACAAGATTCAGGAGCAGCTGGGCGAGGGGCCGTGCCTCGAGTCGGCGATCGAACAGACGACCATCCGTATCGACGACATGGACAGCGAGACTCGCTGGCCACAGTTCACCGATGCAGCGTCTGCGCTCGGGGTCAAGAGCATGATCTGCTTTCAGCTCTACGTCGAAGGGTTCAACTTCGGCGCACTCAACCTGCATTCGACGCGAACCGGCGCGTTCTCGGCCGAGGCCGAATCCATCGGTTCGTTGTTCGCTGCGCACGCGGCCATCGCGTTCTCCAGCGCCCGGGAAGAACAGCAGATCAGGGCCGCGCTGACCAGCCGGGATCTGATCGGGCAGGCCAAGGGCATGCTGATGGAACGCTACAACCTCAATTCGCAGGCGGCATTCGCGTTGCTGGCCAAGCTCTCTCAGGACACCAACGTCAAACTGGCCGATCTCGCCGTGCAGTTGGTCGACGACGCGGCGAAGTCCACCGAATAGCGACCGGAGCCTCGGGCCTCATCGCACGTCGAGTCCGTCGGTGCTGGCAACCGATACGGCGGGAACATCGGTGGCGATGAACACCTCGATCCGCACGTCCTCGTCCAGATAGCGGCTCAGTGCAGCCAGTCCGGTTGTGGCAGCGATGATCTCGTGAACCCGGTCGCCCGAGATGGGATAGTCGTCCACGTCGTGACGCCAATGCGCGGCCACCAGTGTGCCTCCGGCCTCCAGCTGCCCGACGATGCGGCTCATGGCGGCCGCCAGGTCGTCGTCGTCGAGGTAATAGCCCACCTCGCTGACGACGATCAGATCGAACTTCTCGTGGGGATTCGGTAACGCAGATACGTCGTCGGAGAGGGACCACAGTGCGAAATCGACTGCAGCACTCTCGCCTACGCGCGCGCGAGCCGTATCCAGTGCGCTCTGCACCACGTCGGTCGACACCAGATGCTCGCAGCGGGCAGCGAGCTGTTCGGTGAGCACACCGATGGAGCAACCGGGTTCGAGGCCGCGTCGATAGTGCGGCTTGGGCAGCGATGCCAGGGTGAGGGCATACTTGCGACGCTCGTACCACTTGCTGTCGAGCATGAACGGATCCTCGTGCGCGGCATACACATCGCGGAAGTATTCCGGACTCAAGCTCATGCGGACAGCCTACTCATGCGAAGACGACTTCGAACGGACGTCGGAACCGCGTCAGGATGTGCGGTGGCAACACTGCGCGATCCGCCGGGTGATCGGACAGCGGTCGAATCTGAGATTCGAAACGCTCGATCGACGCCCGTTTCGCCTCGACGGCGTGCGCGGGCAGGTCGATGCGGCGACTGCGTGACCACGGCACCGCCCGGTGTTCGGGAGTTGCCCAGTGCCACATCCAGATCGGATATTCCACCACCGGTATCCCCACGACGGCGGCCGCGGTGAGGCAGGCACGCGCCGTGGCTTCGTGATCGGGGTGGCCGTCCCCGCGCCACGGCGTCAGGCACCAGGTACCCGGAGTGGCGTCGAGCAGCGGTACCAGCGCGCGGGCCAGAGCGTCCTCGTGCTTTTCGACCTCGCCGTCGGTGAACTGCAGCCGCGTCGGCGGCTGAACGATGCCCAGTTCGGCGAGGGCACGCTCGGACTCGACGGGCCGCAGGGCGCGCAGGTCCTCGGCCGACACCGTCGGAGATCCCGGATGCGAACCGTCGCCGTCGGTGACCGCGACGACCCGCACGTCGACGCCCGCAGCTGCGGCCATCGACAGCAACCCGCCGACGCCCAGTACTTCGTCGTCGGGATGGGGTGCCACGACGACCATGGTGACGACGTCGCTCCAGTGCAGACCGGGAATGGACCAATCTGCGGACAGCCAGTCCGATTCGGCGGTACCGAGGTCGACTTCGGCGTCGAATACGTTCTCTACCAAGGGTTGTCTTCCTGTGCGATGTCGTGTCCGAGGGCTTCGAGGTCGCGTTCGGCGTGGCTCTGTCGCAGATAGACGGTGAGGTCGGCAACGCGTCGAGCATGCTCCGCATCTGCGCACAGCGGGCCGGCACCGAGCGCTCGCCCGACGCGGTCGATGCACTGCGTTGCGGCATCCTCGACGACGGCGCGCACGATGCGAGCACGGATCCGAGCGCGGCCGGAGCGGTCGAACGGATCTGCGTCGACCTCGGCCGCCGCGGTCGTCAGGGCACTCGACGCGGCTCCGAGAGCCGATGCGATGGCACCGAGGTGAGCTGCGCGATGTGGGTCGGGGCGCGAGCGCACGGCCGCATGCAGGGTGTCGGCCACCGCGCAGGCGCTACCGAACCAGACGGCCGACACTCCGATCGCGCCATGCCAGAAGCCCGGCCTGGTCAGGTAGTCCGTCGGACCACCGACCACGACCGCGGGGACACGATCGAATGCCACCGAGCCCGAGTCGCTCTCGCGCATTCCGACGGCATGCCACGTGTTCGGCACCGGGGCAGCACCCGGATGCGTCAGATCCACTGCGAACAATCGCGGCTCGCCGTCGACGCGAGCGGTCACGAGTGCGTGGGTGCAGACGGACGCCCCCGAACACCACGGCTTGGTCCCGGACAGGAGCCACCCCGAATCGCTGCGTACCGCTTCGAGAATCGGAGCCGGGGGTTCCGCAGCCCACACGCCCCAGATCTGGCCGCGCTCGGGCGTCGGGCCGTCGAGCTCGTGCAGAATCGCGATCGCATCGGTGTGTGCCTCGGCCCAGCGGCCCAGAACGGTGTCGTGCCGACCCAGCGCAGCCAGCGACTGCCACCGGTGGTCTGTGTTTCCCGAGCCGGGGAGAGCCAGATCCAACCGCCCATCCGCCTCGAACGCGAGAAACTGCGCGCGCAACGCCGACTCGAGATCGGTGGTGCGATCGGGGGTGTCGACGAATCCGGTGTCGGTCATGCAGAAGGCTCCAGAGAACGAAGGAAGCCGGCCATACCGTCGGGGGCTCTGCCGCGCAGGCGGCCCGAAGTATCGACCGGAATGTCACACACCCTGCGGCACACGGTGCCGCCGAGCTCCAGACGACGGACCAGGTCGTGATCCTCGCCGGTGGCGAGCGGCGCGAACCCGCCGACCGCCCAGTAGTCCGTCGCGCCAACACCCAGGTTGGCGCCGTGGACGTGGGGATGGCCCGCCTCGTCGACGTACTGAGCGTCATAGGAGGAGCGCAGTGCTTCGTTGTCGACGATGTGGTCCTCGAATCGCACCGACACCGTCCCGACCACGGCCCGGGCACCCTCGGCGGCGTGCCGCAGATGCCCCACCAGCCACTGCTCGCCCACCGTCGAGTCGGCGTCGGTGGTGGCGTACCACGTGTCGGCGCGGCCCAGACCGCCGTTGAGGTCCGCTGCGAATCCGGCCGCCCGCGCGGCTCCCACGTTGCGATGGGCCACCGTCACGACCGAGACCGACGGGTGACGCGCCGCGACACGCGCCGAACCGTCCGTGCACGCGTCGAGAACGACCGTCGTGGATACCGTCACCGGGGCGACGTCGGCGACCCGACGTGCGGCCTTCGCCAGGGCATCCAAGCAGGCGTCGAGCAGATCCTGTTCGTCGTGTGCGGGCACGACGACGACGATGCGACGGACTGGAGTGCTGGTATCGACAGTCACGAGCCACCCTTTCGGACACCGGGCCTCGAGCCCGTTGCGGAACCGCCGGTGGCTGGACGGAGTACGTTGCATGCGACATACCCGTTCGCAGACGATCGACACCTACGGCTCGAAGAAGGGGCTCGGGTGGCGGGAAGCTACTCGTATCCGTGGATTCCGTCGTCGTTTTCGGCAATATCCGATTAGCAAAAGTCCGGGTGGTATGTGTTAATGGGCGTTGCCCCGCGGCAGCACTGCTACTGGGCATCACGACGCAGTACGAAGGATGGTCGGGTCACATGGCAACACAGGTTCGCACACGCAGGTTCGCCCGCATCGGGGCAATTCTCGCAGGTACGGCGCTCGCAGCCTCTGCAGCATTCGGGTCTGCCCAGGCGGCTCCGCTGTGGCCGGGCGGCCCCGACGTGTCGATCCCCGGCGTGCCCGGATCCTCGGACCCGGCGGCACCGGCACCCGCCCCGCAGCAGCGGGTGGCCCCGTTGGCACCCGCGAACTTCGCCGATCCCAGCATCAGCCCGTCCGGCGGCGAGGTCGTCGGAGTGGCGCAACCCATCGCGATCCGCTTCGACGAGGCCATCGGAGATCGCGACGCCGCACTACGCGCCATCCGCGTCACCACGAACCCGTCCGTCGAAGGCCACTTCTACTGGATCAACGACACCCAGGTGCGGTGGCTGCCCAACGAGTTCTACCCGGCGCACACCCAGGTGACCGTCGAAGCAGGCGGCGCGAAAGCCGAGTTCTCCACCGGCGACTCGATCATCACCACGGCCGACGACAACACCAAGCAGATCACCGTCACCCGCAACGGCGAGGTCGTTCGCACGATGCCCACCTCCATGGGCAAGGTCGGCCACGAAACCCCGAACGGCACCTACATCGTCGGCGAGCGCTTCCGCGACATGTACATGGACTCCTCCACCTACGGGGTGCCGGTGGATTCCGACGAGGGCTACCGCACGTACGTCGAGTACGCCACGCGCATCTCCTACAGCGGCATCTTCGTCCACGCCGCACCGTGGTCCGAGTCGCAGCAGGGCTACTCCAACTCCTCGCACGGCTGCCTCAACGTCAGCACCGAAGACGGCAAGTGGTTCTTCGAGAACGCCCAGAAGGGTGACCCCGTCATCGTCGTCAACACCGACGGCGGCACCCTCAGCGGATCCGACGGCCTGGGAGACTGGAACCGCTAGAGCGGCTTCGCCGCATGTGAGTGGAACTTCGACCCCTGCTACGAAGTTCCACTCACATAGGTTGGTCTGCGTGACGGCACCAGTTGGGGCCGCGTTCACCATTCGTTAGCCGCGACTGAGCACAGTCCTCGCGGTGAGTGCGACAACCGAACGAGTGCTGCCCACGGCAGGCAAGAAGAGCTTCTTCTCGCGGCCGTGGACCGATTACGCACTGTTCCTGATTCTCGTGGGCCCCAACCTGGTTCTGTTGGCGGTGTTCACGTACCGCCCGTTGGTGGAGAACTTCCAGTTCTCGTTCTTCGACTGGAACCTGTCCTCGCCCACGTCCACGTTCGTCGGATTCGAGAACTACCGCGAGTGGGCCTCCCGCGACGACACGTGGCAGATCGTCGGCAACACCGTCGTGTTCACCGTGGCCGCGGTCGTCGGCTCGTTGGTGCTCGGCCTGATTCTCGCGCTGCTGCTCGATCGTAAACTGCGGGGCCGCAACTTCGTTCGCTCCGCGGTGTTCGCGCCCTACGTGATCTCCGGTGCCGCGATCGGTATCGCATTCCAGTTCGTCTTCGATCCCAACTTCGGACTCGTCCAGGACCTGATGCGCAGATTCGGCCTCGGTGCGGTCCCGGATTTCTATCAGGATCCGAAATGGGCGATGGTCATGATCACCGTCACCTACCTGTGGAAGAACCTGGGCTACACCTTCGTCATCTATCTCGCGGCGCTGCAGGGTGTGCGCAAGGAATTGATGGAAGCGGCCGAGATCGACCAGGCCGGCCGCTGGACCACGTTCCGGAAAGTGCTTCTACCGCAACTGCGTCCGACGACGTTCTTCCTCTCGATCACGGTGTTGCTCAACTCCCTTCAGGTCTTCGACATCATCAACGTCATGACGCGCGGTGGCCCACTGGGCACCGGAACCACCACGATGGTCTACCAGGTCTACGAGGAAACGTTCCGCAACTTCCGGGCCGGCTACGGGGCGACCGTCGCGACCATCCTGTTCCTCGTGCTGTTGATCGTCACTCTCGTACAGGTACGAATCATGGATCGGGACGATCAGCGATGACCTTGGTGAGCAAGCCCGATGCTGCAGTGCCGGAAAAGCCTTCGCTCGGTCGGGACCCGCAGCGCACGCGTCGCAGCGCGAATGTCCTCGGCTACGCGGCCATGGTTGCCGTCCTGCTGATGATCGGCCTACCGCTGTTCTGGATTCTGGTCACCTCGTTCAAGGACCGACCCGACATCTACGTTCAACCGGTCACGTGGTGGCCCAGCACTTTTCACCCCCAGAACTACGACGAGGCGACGACGGAGGTGCCGTTCTTCACGTATCTGCGCAACTCGATCGTCATCACCACGGCGGTCGCGTCGATCAAGTTCGTCCTCGGTGTGCTCAGTGCGTACGGCCTGGTCTTTCTGCGCTTTCCGGGCAAGAACATCGTCTTCCTCGTCATCATTGCCGCACTGATGGTGCCCAATCAGATCACCGTCATCTCCAACTACTCGCTCATCTCCGAGCTCGGTTGGCGAAACTCGTTTCAGGGCATCATCATTCCGCTGGCAGGCGTTGCATTCGGTACCTTCCTGATGCGTAACCACTTCCTGTCGCTGCCACCGGAGATCATCGAGGCCGCGCGCATGGACGGTGCGGGTCCGGTGCGGTTGATGTTCCGCGTCATCCTGCCGCTGTCGGGTCCGACGATGGTGGCGTTCGCGATCATCACCATCGTCACCGAATGGAACGAATACCTCTGGCCGTTCCTGATGTCCGACGACTCGTCGGTTGCTCCGCTACCGGTCGGCCTGACGCTGCTGCAGAACAGCGAGGGCTACACCAACTGGGGAGCGGTCATGGCCGCGACAGTGCTCACCATTCTGCCGATTCTTCTCGTCTTCCTCGTCCTGCAGCGCCACATGATCAAGGGCCTCACCTCCGGTGCGGTCAAGGGCTGATCCACCTCACTATCAGGAGTCGAACACCATGGCACACATCATCAATCGGCGTGGCTTCCTCACGCTCACCGGTGCGGCTGCGGCCGCCGCAGCCCTCGCGGCGTGCAGCGGTCCCGGATCGGGCTCGTCCGGCGGCGGCGGCGTCGAAGGCGATGCGAACACCATCAACTTCTGGTCGAACCACCCGGGCAAGTCCCAGGAATTCGAGAAGGAGCTGATCTCGCGGTTCCAGGCGCAGAACCCCGGACTGACGGTCAATCTCATCGACGGCGGCAAGAACTACGAGGAGGTGTCGCAGAAGTTCAACGCGGCGCTCTCGGGCAACGATGTGCCCGACGTCGTCGTACTCTCGGATGTCTGGTGGTTCAACTACGCACTCACCGGTGCGATCGAGCCCCTCGACAAGCATTTCTCTGCGGCCGGGGTCGACCAGTCCGATTACGTGGATTCGCTTCTTGCCGATTACAACTGGAACGGTAGCCACTGGGCTCTGCCGTACGCGCGCTCGACTCCGCTGTTCTACTACAACAAGGCCGTCTGGTCGGCAGCCGGCCTGCCCGATCGCGGACCGGCCACGTGGCAGGAATTCGACGAGTGGGGCCCGCGCATCCAGGCCGTCGTCGGAAACGGCAAGCTCGCCCACGGCTGGGGCAATGCCGTCGACTATCTCGGGTGGACGTTCGAGGGACCGATCTGGACCTTCGGCGGATCGTACTCCGATCAGTTCGAGCTGAAGTTCGACGACCCCAATACCATTGCGGCAGGCAAGTTCCTGCAGGACATGATCCACACCAAGAAGTACGCGGCGGTCTCCAACGACATCGCCAACGACTTCGCCGCGGGCATCCTCGCCTCCACGATCGCCTCCACCGGAGACCTGTCCACCATCACCAAGGGTGCCGCGTTCGAGTTCGGTACGGCCTTCCTTCCGGCCACCGACGGTGCGCCCGGATGCCCCACCGGCGGCGCGGGTCTGGCCATCCCGGCCAAAATTTCCGACGAGCGAAAGGTGAACGCGCTCAGGTTCATCGATTTCGTGACCAACGGTGCCAACACTGCGTACTTTTCGCAGAACACCGGGTACATGCCGGTCCGCAAGTCGGCGCAGCAGGACCCGTCGGAAATCGCGTTCCTCGAGGCCAACCCGAACGCGAAGACAGCCGTGGACCAGTTGGCGCGTACCCGCTCCCAGGACGCTGCCCGCGTGTTCGTGCCCGGCGGCGACAAGATCATCGGTAGCGGTCTCGAGCAGATCGCTCTGCAGAATGCCGACGTCGCAACGACATTCGCGTCCGTCTCGGATCAATTGCAGCAGATCATCGACCGTCAGATCACCCCGAAGCTGCCGAAGTAATGGCGACCGTTCACTATGCGGGTGTCTCGCACAGGTACCCGGGCGCGGACTCTCTCGCTGTCGACACGCTCGAACTCGACATAGCGGACGGCGAGTTCATCGTGCTGGTGGGACCGTCCGGATGTGGAAAGTCGACGAGTCTGCGGATGTTGGCCGGCCTCGAATCCGTCGAGAGCGGCCACATCGACATCGGCGGAGTGGACGTCACCTCGCTCGCCCCACGGGCGAGGGACGTCGCGATGGTGTTCCAGAACTACGCGCTGTACCCCAACATGACCGTCGGCGACAACATGGGCTTCGCACTGCGAAACGCGGGAATGAGCAAGGCCGACACAGCGGCTCGCGTACTGGACGCCGCGAGGATGCTCGAACTCGAGCCGCTGCTGGATCGCAAGCCCGGCAAGCTCTCCGGTGGGCAGCGGCAGCGAGTAGCCATGGGGCGAGCAATCGTTCGTCAACCCAAGGTGTTCTGCATGGACGAGCCGCTGTCCAACCTCGACGCCAAATTGCGAGTGTCGACGAGGGCCCAGATCGCCGGACTGCAGAAGCGATTGGGAACCACCACCGTGTACGTCACCCATGATCAGGTCGAGGCGATGACGATGGGTGACCGGGTTGCGGTGTTGCGGGACGGCAAGTTACAGCAGATCGACGCACCGCGGGAGCTGTACGACAACCCCGTCAACACCTTCGTCGCCGGGTTCATCGGATCTCCCGGCATGAACCTCGTCGACGCTCCCGTGCACGAGGGCGCTGCGGTCCTCGGAGACATTCGGATCCCCGTTCCGTCGTCGGCGGGCCAACGCGTCGTCGTCGGGGTTCGGCCGGAATCGTGGGAGCTCGTCGGCGAACATGCGGGTGGACTCCGACTCACCGTCGAATTGATCGAGGAATTGGGTGCGGAGTCGTTCGTGTACGCCTCGGCACCCAACGTCGACGGTCAGTGGACGACGCCCTCGGGACGTATCTCGGTGAGGGTGGATCGCAAGCTGTCGGTCGCCCTCGCCGAGACCGTCCGGTTGAAGCCGGTGCTCGACGAACTGTTCTTCTTCGACTCCGCTACCGGACTGCGGTTGTCCTGACGGGTTCGCCCAGATCCACCGGAAGTGTTGCCCACCCGTGCAATACGCGCGTGTCGCGACGGGTTCCTTCGCCTGCAGACCGTAGGTGGGGGAACCTGTCGAACAACGTCTTCAGACCCACCTCCGACTCTGCTTTGGCCAGCGCCGCGCCCAGGCAGTAGTGGCGTCCGCCGGAGAACGACAGGTGCTTACCCGCGTTGTCGCGCGTGACGTCGAACCGGTCGGGGTCCTCGAACACCAGCGGATCGCGGTTGGCACCGGCCAGCACGAGGACGACCAGTGAGTCCTTCGTGATCGGCACACCCTCCACGACCACGTCGTGCTTGGCGGCCCGAGCCGTCAGCTGAACCGGAGATTCCATCCGCAACATCTCGTCGATCGCGGTGGGCCAGTGCGATGGATCCTGTTGCAGCACAGCCAGTTGATCCGGATGATCGAGCAAAAGTTGGATGCCGCTGCCGAGCAGATTGACGGTTGTCTCGAACCCGGCCGCCAATACCAATCCTGCTGTGGCCCTGAGCTCTTCGTCGTTCAGGCCGATGCCCTCGTCCTCGGCGGCGATCAGTTGGCTCATCAGGTCGTCGCCGGGGTGGCGGCGAAGTTCGGCGATGTGCTGCGAAAGCCACGCGTCGAAACCGATGAGGCCACGCTCCACCTGCTTGAACTGGCTCCACGAGATACCGATGTCGAGGCTGGGTGCCGCCATTTCGCCGAATTCGAGGACGCGCTGATTGTCCTTCTCCGGAACGCCGAGGATGCGGCCGATGACTGCGACGGGAAGGCGAGCGCAGTATCGGTCGACGATGTCGACGACAGGGCTGCCGTCGGACAATTCGTCGAGTAGCGCGTCCGCGGTTTCCTGCACCTGATCTCGCATCTGCGCGACCGCCCGGGCGGTGAAGACCGAGGACACCAGCTTGCGGTAGCGGGTGTGATCGGGCGGCTCGACCGACAGCAGGGACGGCGGAAGGATCGGATGCAGGGCACCGGAGCGGGTGTGGCGTTCCACCCACTTCAGCGGTGCCGGCAGCGTGCCGCCCAGCTGGGTGACCCGAAAATCGTCGGAGCGCAGCAGCGCGAACGCCACCCGGTGATGCACGGTGATGTTGGAGATCCGAGTCTTCACCAGCGGTGCCGTCGCCCGCAGTTCCTCGTACACCGGCGTCGGATTTGCCCGTGTCGCCGGATCGGCGACCAGCATGGCCTGCCGGTCACCGGCGGCCGCAGCACGCTTGGCCCCGAACCTGATGACCCCGTGCGCCGCGATCCACCGTACGAATTCCCTCATCCGACTGTCCTCCCCGTTGTCCCGCCCTATGTGAGTGGTTTCTCGTAGCAGACTACGAAGTTCCACTCACGTGCTACCAGATCTTGACGCGCTTCCCCGGGTCCAAGTACAGCGCATCACCGGGCTGAACGTCGAACGCTTCGTGAAAACTGTCCAGATTGCGCACGACTCCGTTGCACCGGAACTCCGGCGGCGAGTGCGGATCGACGGCGAGACGACGGATCGCTTCGGCGTCTCGTGCCTTGGTGCGCCATACCTGCGACCAGCCGAAGAACACGCGCTGCAACCCGGTCAGGCCGTCGAGCACCGGTGCGTCCTTGCCCTCGAGCGAGATCTCGTAGGCGGCGACGGCGATGGACAGGCCACCCAGATCGCCGATGTTCTCACCGATGGTGAATTCGCCGTTGACCTTGTGGCCGGGCAGTGCCTTCGGCTCGAATTCGTTGTACTGCTCGATCAGGGCTGTGGTGCGCTTACCGAATTCGGTGCGGTCGCTGTCGGTCCACCAATCCACCATGTTGCCGTCGCCGTCGTACTTGGCACCCTGGTCGTCGAATCCGTGCCCGATCTCGTGCCCGATGACGGCTCCGATCCCGCCGTAGTTGGCTGCGTCGTCGGCCTCGGCGTCGAAGAACGGCGGCTGCAGAATGGCTGCGGGGAAGACGATTTCGTTCATCCCGGGGTTGTAGTACGCGTTGACGGTCTGCGGCGTCATGAACCATTCGTCGCGATCGACCGGTCCGCCGAGCTTGTCGAGATCACGCTGGTAGTCGGCCTCGTAGCCGCGGCGGTAGTTGCCGAGCAGATCGTCGGCGGTGATGACGACGCTCGAGTAGTCGCGCCAGCGGTCGGGGTAGCCGATCTTGGGAGTGAACTTGTCCAGCTTGTCCAAGGCCTTGCGGCGCGTCTCCGGGCTCATCCATTCGAGCTCGGAGATGTTGCGGCGGTAGGCCTCGGTGAGGTT